>Ga0172379_10000290_pt1 | contig 133680 bp, 82 predicted proteins | sample GrowelOW334metaG_FD_119756 | JGI IMG/M metagenome (GOLD analysis project Ga0172379, IMG submission 119756) | Groundwater microbial communities from an aquifer near a municipal landfill in Southern Ontario, Canada - Groundwater well OW334 metaG | ecosystem: Environmental > Aquatic > Deep... | reverse complement strand
TGCACTCTTCCGCTCCCGTAGAGGGGGGCCCCGCCATTGCCCGAGTTGCTCACGCCGCGGGTTTGGGGGGAACTGGTTCCTAGGGGCGCGGGGGAAGGGAGAGTGCATCCCCTGCGCGCCTCCGCCAGGAAAAATGGGTGAGGTCGAGACTTCCGTCGGGTTGACTCCGTCGAGGCAATTTAGGTTAATCACAATGCAGGTCACTTAAGGCCGAATCCGTCATTGCGTCGGGGAGACAAGGAAGACCGCTTAAGCGGCCGGCAAAGGAGAGGCTATGAAATCCGCGCTTATCGTCATCGGGGCTTTGCTGGGCGTCGCGGTTCTTTGCGGGCTGTGGTATATGGGCGCTTACAACGGCTTGGTGTCCCGGCAGGAAGCGGTGAACTCGGCCTGGGCGCAGGTCCAGAACGTCTACCAGCGCCGGACCGACCTGATCCCCAATCTCGTCGAGGCCGTCAAGGGCGCGGCCAACTTCGAGAAGTCCACGCTGGCCGCGGTCGTGGATGCGCGTTCGCGCGTCGGGAGCTTCACGGTCGACAAGTCGATCCTCAACGACCCCGAGCAGTTCAAGAAGTTCGAGGCCGCGCAGGGGCAGCTCTCCGGTGCGCTCAGCCGCCTGATGGTCGTCATGGAGCGCTATCCTGACCTGAAGGCCACCGCCAATTTCCGCGATTTCCAGGTCCAGCTGGAAGGCACCGAGAATCGCATTACCGTCGAACGCCGCAGCTTCAACGAAGCGGCCCAGGATTACAACACCGCGATCCGCCGCATGCCGACGGCGCTGGTCGCCCGGCTCTCGGACTTCAAGGCTCGCCCTTATTTCGAAGCCGAGGCGCAGGCCCAGAAAGTCCCGCAGGTAAAGTTCTGATATCCGGATGCCGCTGAAGCTGGACGCGGGGGTATCCCGGCTGCGCAGGTTCCTGCGCGTACCCTTGGCCGGCTTTCTATTCGCGTTCGCGGCAGTTCCTGCTTTCGCGGCCAAGCCCGTGCCGCGGCCGCCGGATTCCTACGTCTATAACGAGGGCGTCATCTCTCCGGGGGCGGAAGCCTCAGCCGGCCGGGCTCTGCGCGAGTTCGAGCTTCGGACCGGCCGGCAGTTCGTGGTCGCGCTCTTCAAGGACCTGGAAGGCGAAAGCCTGGAAGAATACTCCAACCGGCTCTTCAAGAGCTGGCGCATCGGCGATGCCAAGCGCAGCGACGGAGTCTTGTTCTGCGTCTTCTTGAACGACCGGCGCTGGCGCGTCGAGGTGGGCTACGGGCTGGAGCCGGTCTTGACCGATCTGGAGGCTGCGGAACTCGTGCGGGAGACGGCGGTCCCCCATTTCAAGGAAGGCGATTACGACGCCGGGGTCGAAAGCGCCGTCGGGGCGCTCATCGCCAAGCTGAGCTCCGAAGGCTTGCCCTCGGCCGATTCCCGGCGTGAAGAATTCCGGCGTCTGCGCGACGCGCAGGCGCGGACGGTCTTCCGTCTGTTCCTATTGGTCATGGCCGGCGGTTTCTTGGTCTTTTGGTACTTCCATGAGCATGGAGCCGATGGGGGGGAGAGCCGGATCGTGGAGCAAGGAGAGGCGAGCTTCGCGCAGCGTTCGCGCTATCCCATCCGATTCTTCGTCATCTTCGGGTTGTTCCTCTTGCTGCTCCTTAAGCTGATCATGGAACTCGCGCGGCTGCTGATGTACGGCTTCTTGATGGGCGGCTCGGGCCGTGGTTACGGTTCCGGCGGGGGGTACGGCGGAGGCGGGTTCTCCGGCGGCGGCGGTTTTTCAGGAGGAGGTGGCGCTAGTGGAAGCTGGTAAATCAGCCAAGCAGCCGGCGGCCTGGTCGCGGTATTTCCGGCGCCTGTCGCGCCCGTTTCTGAGCGCCTCGGAAAAAAAGAGGCTCTCCGAAGTCATCGGCGAGCAGGAACGGCGCACCACCGGCGAGATCCACGTCCATATCGTCGAGCGAGCCGGTTCCGCGGACATCGCTCTGCTTGCGCAGGAGAAATTCCTTGAATTGGGGCTCCAAAAGACGGATTCCCGCAACGCCGTGCTCCTCCTGATCTCCCACTTGGACCATCGCTTCGCGATCCTGGGCGACGAGGGCATCCACGTCAAGGCGGGCCAGAAGCTTTGGGAACATGCCAAGGAAGTCCTGCTTTCGCACTTCAAGGAACGCCGCTACGCCCAAGGCATCGAGGCGTGCGTCCGGGAGATCGGGCAGGAATTGGCGCGCCATTTCCCCAAGGACGCCGGCGACGGCCTCAATCAGATACCCAACGACGTGACCGAGTCCTGACAGCGGGAGCCGGTTCAGCGGATCATTGCCGGTCGGCTGCCGGGCGCGGGCTCTCGCAGAGCGAAGGGCCCATCTCCACGGAGGCTTCCAGGGCGTAATGATCGCTGTAGGCAGGCTGTCCCGGATGCGCGTCGTGGACCTTGCTTTCGAGCATGCGCAGTTGAGGGGAGCGGATCAGGATGTGGTCGAGCTTGAGGGAGGCGTCTAATCGCCCTCCCGGAGGGCCCGCGAATTCGTTGAACGTGCCTTGGCCGGGCGCGGCGGCTTCCCAGGCTTGCCCGGGTCCGGTCTCGACGAGCAGGGGCGCCGTCACGGGGCCCTCGGCCTCATTGAGGTCTCCGAATATCATGAGTCCGCAGGAAGGGTCCTGCTCCTTGAGCCATTCGCTCAGGGTCCGGCTGTTGGCCAAGCGCGAGTCCTTGTCCGTCGAGAAATGCGTATTGATCGCCAGGAGGCAGCCGCAGCCTTTGCGGGGAGCCAGTCGGACCCATTGGAAGAATCGGTCGCCCCATTGATCGGAGCCTTCGAGCTTGCGCGAGCCCGCGTCTTGGATGGAGAAGGCTGTTTTTTCGATGAGTATTCCCAGATCCGGCGGGCTCGCGCGCAGTTCGTGCGTCTTCGAGAACCGCGAGCCGAGCTCCGAAGCTTGCGGATTGAGTTCCTGCAGGCCGATGATCTGCGCGCGGGTTTGCTCCAGCAGGCTCATGAGCCGTTCCTTGCGCGCATCCCAGCCGTTGCCTTTGGGCCGGTCGGTGTCGTCGGCATAGGCCGTGCGGATATTGAGCGTCACGATCTTGAAGCGGCGGTCTTTTTCCGCGGCAGGCCGCCTCAAAGGAGAGGATGAACAGCCGAGGCTCAGCAAAGCAGTCAGGCAAAGGAATGCTGCGGAGTATCTGCGCCGAATATCGGGCCGACTCATGATTTCCATGGGACTATTATATCCCGCTCACGCGGGACCGGATAGGCCCGCTGCCTTCAGGCCTTTGGACCTAAAAAGTCGTGGGCACATTGTTTTCAAAGCCGGGCCCAGCCTGCTATCATAACGGAGGTGTAACGGCGGTGCCAGGCACCGGGAGGGATGCTGGCGTCAGATGCTGGTGCCAGGCACCGATACCTATATGAGAGTTTACCTTGTAGATGGTTCTAATGCGGTTAGGCGCGGGGGGTATGACCCGCGCTTTCCGGCTATGGAGGAGGCGCGCACCGCGCAGTGGGTGGGGCTCATCGACGGGCTTTGCGCGGGGATGGGCGGACGCTTGAGCGTCGAGATATTTTTTGACGGGCCGCGCCGATCCGTGGGAGTCTCCTGCTCGAACATCTCGGTGCGCTTCCCCATGTCGGGCACGGCCGACGACATGATCCTGGGCGCCGTACGGCTCTTGGCCCGCGAGGGCCGCGCGGGCGTGGTGGTGACGCAGGACGATGATCTGGCTTCGGACTGCGTGCGCGAGGGCGCGCGCGTCATCCGCTTCTCGGAGTTCGAGTCCCGCTTGAGGTCCGGCCGGTGCTGAAGGTCCGCTACGGGGCTTTTCGGGCCTTGGAGCCCGCTTTTTTGGCCGAGCTCGCCGAACTGCAGAAGAGCGATCCTTTAGCGCCGGTCGCGGTCGTGGCGCCTTCCCGAGCCATGGCCGACCGGCTCCAGCGCCTCGTGGCGCAAGACCGGGCCCGCCTCAATGTCCGCTTCCATACCTTCTTCAGCCTCGCGCAGGAGATCGACGCGGAGACCGGCCGAGAGCCGTCGGAGGCTGCCGCGCCCTGCGCCAAGCCGCGGCTCTGCACCGATCCGCTGCTCTTCGACCGGCTTTTGGATTCTCTGCTCGGCGCGGAGGGCTCCTCCCGCAGGCCGCGGCGATTGGCCGCGGCCTATCGCTCCACGATCAAGGACCTTTCGGATTCGGGAGTCGCGCCCTCGGCCCGAGAGCTCCTGCCGGAGGGGCTCATCGACGACGCGGAGCAGTCCTGCTCGCTGGCTTTTCTGCTGGGGCTTCTAGAGCGCCAGGAGGCGGAACTCTCTCGCCTGGGAGTGGAGTCTTCTTCCGCGCTCGCGCGGCGGGCCGCGGCTCTGGCCGCGGATTCCCATGCGCTGAAGCGCTATCGCGCATTGCTTTACTACGGCTTCTACGACCTGACCGGCGTGCAGGCCGATCTCTTCGAGGCCGTGAGCCGGGAACATCCGGTCAGGCTCTTCTATCCGTATCTCAAGGGGCATCCCGCCTATTCCTTCGCGGACCGATTCTTCCAGACGCGCCTGCACGGCGCCGGGGCTTCTCCGCGCGAGGCTTGTGCAGGAGCGCCCGGCGCGCTTGGGGCCGCGCTCGACTGTCTTTTCGCGCCGGGCAAGAGCGCGAAGATCGCTGAGGGGACGCTGCGCATCTCTTCGGCTTCCGGCGCCCGGGAAGAGGTCTGGCGCGCGGCCAAGGAGATCCTGCGGCTCGTGGAGGAGGAAGGCTACGCCTTCTCCGAGATCGGCGTGGCCGCGCGCACGCTCGAACCCTATCGCTCGGCGCTCGACGAGGTCTTCGGCTCCTGCGCGGTGCCCTTCCACTTCTCGGCCGAGGAACCTCTGCTCCGCCGGCCCTGCGCGCGCGCGGTCTGGACGCTACTGAATCTCGGCCGCAGGGATTTCCCGGCCTTGTCCGTCCTGGAACTGACGGGCTCCGTGTTCTTCTCGGGCCGCCGCGAACAGTCTTGGCCCGCGCTCGTCGAACGCCTGCGCATCCATCGCGGCTGGCTGCAGTGGGAGGGCAGGCTCGCGCAATGGACCCGCAAGGATTTCGATCTGCGGCCCGGCGCGCCGGAGCCGCTGCTCGTGCCCAAGGAGGAGACGGCCGCGCTATGGGAGCTCTTGGTTTCCTGGCGCAAGGCTCTGCGGCCCGAAGGACGGCGGTCTTGGGCGCAGTGGGCCGAGTACGCGCAGTCCTTCGTGCGCGCCAATCTCCGGGTGGAGGAGGACGACGGATTCGAGCAGGCGCTCGAAGAGATATCCTCCCTCTCGGTCCTGGACCGCCTCGGCCGGGACGCGGATTTCTCCGAGTTCTTGGAGGCGCTGGAGGAGCGCCTTTTCCGCGCAACGGCTCCGCTCTGTTCTCAGGCCAACGCCGGGGTGCGGGCGCTCGACGTCATGGAGGCCCGGGGAGAATCCTTCCGCGCGCTCTTCCTTTTGGGACTCCAGCAGGGACTTTTCCCGCGCACGGTCCGGGAGGACCCGCTCCTGCGCGACCGCAGCCGCAGGGCTTTGCGGGACGCGGGAGGCTACTGGATCTCGGCGAAGGCCGACGGGCACGAAGAGGAGAAGCTCCTCTTCCATATGGCGGTCTCTTCCGCGCATGAGCGGCTCTATGCCTCTTTCCAGCGCTCCGACGAGGAAGGCCGCGCCTTGGTCCCCTCGCTCTATCTCTCCGAACTCTGCCGGGCCTGCGGGGTGCGCCTGTCGGAACTCTGCGAGCATGTGCCGCGCCAGCCGCAGGATCGCTTGTGCACCCGGGGCTTGGAGCCGTATCTCACCCCGCGCGAGGCCTCTCTGGCCTGCGTGCTCTCGGGGCTCGATCCCTGGCCGCTCCATAAGGCCCTGGGCATGGACGCGGACCGTTGTCGGGAACTGCGCGGCCGCGCGCGCGAGCTCAACCGCTTGGGCGCTCCCGGGCCGCTCGACGGGGTGGTGGGGCCTCCCCAGGACCTTCTCAAGCGCCTTTTGCGCGGAGGGATATCTCCTTCCGCGTTGGAATGCCTGGCGGGGTGTCCCTTCCAGTTCTTCGCTTCCCGGGTGCTCGGGTTCGAGGAGCCGCAAGAGCCTTCCCAGGCCGGAGATATAGATCCCCGGTTCAAGGGAGAGCTCTATCATGCTTTCCTGGCGGAGTTCTATCGGCGAGTGCGGGAGGGCGCGGACTTCGCGCAGGCTTTCGCGCGCGCCGAGGAGCAGTCCTTTGGGCCGCTCGATTGGCGTTCCTTGGGACTCTACCCGCTCGTATGGGAAGTCGCGCGCGAGCGCATGATCGCTGCTTTGGATCTTTTCCTGCGCTGGGACATGGAGCAGCTGCGTTCCTCGGGCATGCGGCCCGTGCTCATGGAGGAGGAACTGGAGGGTCCTGTCTTCGGCGAAGTCCCGGAGGCGCTCAAGGGCCTGCGCTGGAAGGGACGGCTGGACCGCGTGGATGCCGACGAGGGACGCTTCCGCGTCGTGGACTACAAGACGCGCTGGGACCGCGGCCTTGCCAAGCTGGTGCAGGCCGGAGAACGCTTCCAGCCGCCGGTCTATTTGGAACTGGCTTCGCAATGCGAGGCTTTGAAAGGGCTGGAGTCCGCGGGAGTCTCTTTCCTGTCCATCGAATCCTTCCTGGAGGGAGGCACCCCCGAGCATCCGTACAGCGCCGAGGAGCATGCACAGGCGCTCCCGTTCGTGCGCGGCCATCTTCAGCGCATATTGGAGCGCGTAGTCCAGGGCGCCTTCACCATCCGTCCCGACGATGGCGAGTACGGCCGCTGCCGCTTCTGCCCCTTCGGAGGGCTCTGCCGCAAGAGCCATCCCATGACGCGCGCTCGCGCCGCGGGGGTGAACGCATGAGCAGGACTCCTCCCAAGACCTCTTCCTGCGGCGAAATCGCGGATTTCAGCGCGAGACAAGGGGAAGGAGTCCCGGCTTTCTGCGACGCGGCCGACCGCGAGACCGCGCGCTGGGACCTCGACGTCAACGTCCTGGTGGAGGCCGGCGCCGGCACCGGCAAGACCACGCTGCTCATCGAGCGCCTGCTCGCCTTGCTCTTGGGCCGCGGGCTCAAGGCCGAGGAACTCGTGGCGCTCACCTTCACCAAGAAGGCCGCCTCCGAGATCCGGCTTCGCCTGGCCGAGGCGCTCGACGACTGCGCCGCGGCGCTGGGCGGGGGGGCTATTCCCGAGCGACGCTTGCTGCGCGCGCAGGCCGTGCTCGGAGAGATCCGTTCCCGCTTCAGCCGCAAGGACGAGGAACTCTTGGCCCTCGTGCAGGACGCTCTGCGCGAGCTCGACCGCGCCGAGATCGGCACCATCCATTCTTTCTGCGCATCGCTCTTGCGGCTGCATCCCTTGGAAGCGGGAGTGGATCCGGATTTCCGCGTGGACGCCGATTCAGCCGCGTTCGAGGAGCTCTTCGAGTCCCGCTGGGCGCTTTGGCTCGACGCGGAGCTGGGCGAGGCTTCCGCGCGCAGGAAGCTCTGGCTGGAGGTGCTGGCCGGTACCTCGGTGGAGGATTTGCGGCTCCTGGCGCAAGGGCTCTTCGAGGACCGCGCCCGGCTCGACGGTTCCGCGGCCGGAGAGCGGACCGCGCGGGCTTTGCGTTCCCTGGCGCAAGACGCGCTGGCTTTGCCGGAAGGCAAGCCGAAGCCTCGGGGGAAGATCCTCGCGTATCTGACTTGGGCGGGAGAGGTCTTGGAGTCCCTTGCCTTGGCCGCGGAAGGCGGGAAGGTCCGTCCGGTCGAGCAGTGTCCGACCTCCAAGCCTCCGAGCTGGCCCGTGGATTGGCAGGAGGAAGGCTTTCGGGAGTATGCGCGGATCTCGACTGCGGTCTCGAAGGCGGACCCTGCGCAGGAGCGGCTCCTGCAAAAGGCTCTGGAGGCTCTGCGTCCGTTCGTGGAGGCTCTGCGGGAGGACTATCGCCGGCGGGGCTGGATCAGCCATGACGGCCTGCTCTGCGGAGCGCGGGAGCTTCTGCGCTCTCATGCGCGCGTGCGAGCGGCGCTCAGGGCGAGGTGGAAGGCCCTGCTCATCGACGAGTTCCAGGACACCGATCCCATGCAGGGGGAGATCCTCCTTTATCTTTCCGGCGAGGAGCCCGAGGGTCCGGCCAAGGATGCCCCCTTGGATTGGCGGAGCGTGCGGCCGACTCCGGGAAGGGTCTTCGTGGTCGGCGACCCCAAGCAGTCCATCTACCGCTTCCGCGGCGCGGACATGGAGGCCTTCGAGTCCTTCATGTCGCATCTGGAGCGCGCCGGCGCGAAGCGCTGCAGCCTCCGGACGAATTTCCGCAGCCGGCCGGACCTCATCGATTCCATCAACAAGGTCTTCTCTCCGCTCATGCTCCAGGAGCCGGGGCTCCAGTCCGCGTACCTGGCCATCGAGCCGCCGCCGCAGGCGCGTGCGGACGGCGCGGCCGCCTCGGTCCGATGGATAGCTTTCCAATCTTCCGGCGAGCAGCCTTTGAACGCCCAGCAGTGCCGCGATGCCGAAGCCGAGTGGATCGCGCGCTGGATCACGGAGCGCTGCGCCTTGCCCGGCTCCTCGGGCAAGCGGCCGCTCAAGGACGTGGCCGTGATTTTGAGAAGCGGCTCCTCTCTGCCCGCCTATCTGGAGGCTTTGCGGCGCGCCGCGATCCCCTACGTGGTGGAGGGGGAGAAGAGCTTTTATGCGGCCCAGGAAGTCCTCGACTTCCTCAATCTCCTGCGCGCGGTTTCGGAGCCTCTGGACCGCACGGCCCTGGCCGGGCTTCTGCGCTCGCCCCTGGCCGCATTCGACGACGCGGAGATCCTCCGGCTCTCCCGGCGAGGGGAACTGGATTTCCGCGTGCGGGGAACGGTGGCCGAGCCGCTTTATGCCGCGCTCCGGGACCTGCATGAACAGGCCGGGCGCAGGTCCTTGCCGGAACTCGTGCGCGGGATATTGGAGGATACCGCGCTGGTCGAACTCTGCGCCGCGGCTTATCACCGCCAGCAGACGGCGTCCAATCTCCTCAAGTTCGGCCGCATCGCGGACGCGGCAGGCGAGAGGGGAGCCACGCTCAAGGAATTCATCTCGGAGGTCGCCTCTTCCGTGCGCGGCGGACGCGAGGAAGGAGAGAGCCCTCTGGCCGACGAACATCTCGATGCCGTGCGCATCCTCTCCATCCATAAGGCCAAGGGGCTCGAATATCCCGTGGTCTTCGTCCCCAATCTCGGCGCGGGCGTGCGGGGCGGCGTCGGGGACGACGCGGTCTTCGTCCGCTGGTCCGACGGGGCCATGGGACTGCGCCTGCCGCGCGCCGGCGCGCGCAACGCGGCCATGGGCCTGCTCTCTGCCCAGGAGCGCGAAAGACAGCGCGCCGAGGAGCTCCGGGTGCTCTATGTGGCCATGACGCGGGCCAAGGAAGAGCTCATCCTTTTGGGCGGTCCGCTGGAAGGGAAGGGCGCTTCGCGCAGTTCCGGGTTCGCGGCCATGATCGAGGCCTCCGGCGCGCTCAAGCCCGAGCGCGAGACGGCGGCCGTGATCGCGCAGGAGGGGAAGGACCTCTCTCATTTCCCTTCGGACTGGCGCATGCCGAAGCCCGAGGAGTTCTCCCGGCTCTGGCGCGAGCGCCGCGCGCGGGAGAAGGCGGCCCAGGCTCCGCTATTCTCCCATCCCACAGGGCGACCGCAGGACGCTCTTCTGGATTCCGGCTTCCGCCGGAATGACGAAAAGAGCCGTCAGCCGGGACCCAGCGGGCAGGAGCGCGTGCGGGCGGGGCTTTTGGGACAGGTCTGCCATGCCGTGCTCGAACGATGGGATTGGCGCGCGCGGCTCGGTCCGCGGGGAGAGACTCTCGACGAACTCGTGCGATCTTGCGGGGCGGAGCTCTTCCGGCGCGAAGGGATACTGGAGGACGTCTCTCTCATGGAGGAGGCCTGCGGCCGTCTTTCCGCTTTCTTCAAGAGCGCATGCGCGGCGAAGATCGCATCCTCCGAGATCCTCGGCCGGGAAGTGCCTTTCGTTCTTCCTCAAGGAGCAGGCGTGCTGCGCGGGGCCATGGACTTGGTGTGCCGGGACGAGCAGGGCTTCGTGGTCTATGACTTTAAGACCGGCTCCAGGGAAAGCTATGATGCAGGGGCTTCCTCGGCCCAAGGCGAGTGCTACGTGCGGGCTCTGCGCGCGGTCTTGGGCGAAGAACGCATGCGTTTCGAGATCGTTCCTTTATGACTGGGAAGACCCTTTCGTTCTGCGGCCTCTCCATGGCCTTCTGCACCGCCCTCATCCTGGCCTACAGGATGTGGCTTCCGGATGTCGCGCCCTTGCGGGTGGAGAATCCCCGCAGCACGAAATATGTCGAGATATACGTGCGGCGCATGCTTGCGCACGGGGGCTCTCCGGCGGTGTCCATGCGCTGGGTCCCGCTCGAAGACCTCTCGCCGTATCTGCGCGCCGCGGTGCTGGTGGCCGAGGATGACCGATTCTACGCCCATCGGGGCGTGGATTGGAAGGAGATCCATCGCGCGGTCCGCTACAACATCCGCCGCAGGCGCATGGCGCGCGGAGCGAGCACCATCACCCAGCAGGTGGCGCGCAATCTTTTCCTTTCTCCCAGGAGGACGACATGGCGCAAGCTCCAGGAGATTCTCATCGCAAGGCACCTGGAGCGCTCCATCGAGAAGGACCGCATCCTGGAGATATACTTGAACGTGGTGGAGTGGGGGGAGGGCATCTTCGGAGCGGAAGCGGCCAGCCAGGCGTATTTCGGCAAGCACGCCTCGGAGTTGGGGCCCGCGGAGGCCGTGGCCCTGGTGGTGGCCTTGCCCAGCCCTTACCGGCTCAACCCGGATCAGGCTCCTGATGAGCTTACGCGCAAGAAGATCGTCCTCTATCTTGATCGCATGCGCAGGGAAAGACATTTCCCTGCGCCGTCCGCCGAGTCCGTCCAGTAACTCGTCGCCCCGGCGAAAGCCGGGGTCCCGGCTTAACGACCTCACGGCAGTTCCCGGGTCCCGGCTTTCGCCGGGATGACGACGTATTGTGAAAAGAAGAGCCCTGGGAGCGCATGCGCTCCCAGGGCTCTTGTCTGTGGTGCGGTTCAGCGCTGTGCGCTCGGCGCTGAGACCAATCCTTTCACTGCGCCGAGGATGCGCAGGGCGCTCTTGCGCAGGAATCCCCAGGGGGAACCGCTGTACCAGTCGTCGCCCCAGTCCCAGGGGCTCGGCTCGGGCCGCGGCTCGGAGTCGCGGTCCACGATCACGAGAGAGTTCGTGTTGGTGCGTCCGGGCTCGAGCAGGGTGAAGCCGTGGATCTTGGCCGCGGCCGCGATCTGCTGGAAGTGCTGCGCGGTGCCGTCCTGTCCGATGTCGCGCATGAGCACGGCTTCGATCGCGTCCGGGATGTCCTGGGCGCCCGAGAAGATGACCGGGAGGATCAGGGCCGAGGCCAGGGCCGCGCCCTGCGCCTCTCCCATGGCCGCGATGAAGGCCTTGCGCAGCTTCCAGGAGAAGCCCATGAATGCCTGGCCTTGATCGTGCTCCTCATCATAGCGGCCGAACTTGTAGGTGTTCTCTCCGTCGCGGAGGATGTGGTTGGGATGTTTTTTGAAGAAGCCTCTTCCGATCTCCGGGCTGTTGAGGATGTACATCGTGAAGGTGTCTCCCCAGCCTTCGCTCAAGCCGGGATCCGGGATGCCGTGGTGGATCATGGCGTCCGTGAAGTGGCCGTATTCATGGTAGATGACGTTATCGAAGGCCGTATTCGCGCAGTCCGGACTGGCTCGGAAGAGGTGCAGGCTCGGATTGTACGGGTCGTAGCCGGCGTTGCACTCATCATCGATGTCCGTGTTGACGGGCAGGGCCTTGTCCATGTTGGCGTGCGTGATGCCGTGCGCCTTGAGCCAGTCATGCACGCGAGTGACGTGGTAATAGGCGTTGACCTGGGCCACGGAGGTTTCTTGGGCGCCGGAGGGGTTGAAGACCGCGCGCAGCGTGTCCCCGGGCTTCACCGTGCCGGTCATGGTGAGAGTCTTGACGGATCGATCCATGATCCTTGCGTAGCGTCCGGTCATGGTCAGCGTGATTTGGACCGGTCCGCTGCCGGTTCCAGGGACCGTGAAGACTCCGTCGGCGTCCGCGTAGGCGGCCTGCCCGTCCGAGGTTTTGATCTGGATATGACCCAACGGCAGGATGGAGAGGGGCGCTCCTTCCACGAAGGGTCCTGCGGCGGTCCCGCGGCCCATGATCTTCGCGGGGAGGCTCGGATCTTCCGGCTGGGGGGCGGGTTCCGGGGCAGCCGGCTTTTTCGGAGTCGGGACTTTCCCATCATCCCAGGAGATCGGGATTCGAGCCTGTATGCGCGGGTTCCAGGCGAAGGTCTCGCCGGTGTTGATGTCCACGGCTACGATCAGGGGGAGGCTCTGCGACCGGCGCAGGGACACCACGCGCCACTGCTCTCCCAACTGCATGATGCGCATGCCCTGATCCTGGAGGTCCGAAGCGGCGTCGGGCTGATTGCCGAGCCGCGCAAGAGCCTTCTGCTCAAGGGCGTTCTCATCGAGTTTCCCTTGGGTGTCGAGCTTGAGGTCCGGATAAAGGCGGGCCGAGGTATGGACCACCACGGTCTGGCCGTTCATCGTCTTGAGGGTGAAGCTCAGGAGGCTTCCTTCGACCGGGATGTCGTTGAGGGTCTGCTGGAAGTTGACGTAGACGGTGTCCTCGAGTCCGGCGACTCCGGGCGTGCGGCGGGCCAGGGTCGTGAAGAGGGAATCCGGAGAGATCCCGCCGAAGCGGTTAGGGTCCGCGGCGATGGCCTCTCGCAGGGCCTTGAGGATGTCCGTGACCTCTTGCGGCGCGCCCGGCAGGATCAGGGTGTCGGAGGAATCGGCATCGAAGGTCCCCGAGAGTCCGGAGGCTTGCCGGGGGATGCTCACGCGGCGGATGAGATTTCCGCCCTTGGGCGTCGAGGGCTTGGCATCCAAGCGCACGCCCGCGATCTCGGCGGGCTGTTCCGAGTGGAGGATCCCGAGGCCGTAGGAGCGTCCTCCGTGGAAGAGCGCGGAGGTGTTCTTGGCGCGCAGGGCCTTGGTGATGGTGCGAAGGACTTTCGTCACCGGGTTGGCGTTCGTCAGCGGAGCGGTCCTCATCGCCGGCGTCGCGGCTGCTTGCGCATGGATCTGTTTGGTCCGGACGTCGGGCTGCTGGAGATTCTTTTTTAAGGAAACGTTTCCTGGCGCCGTGATGACGGTCTCCAGCGGGAGGAGCTGGTCCTGCTGCGCGGGCTGCAGCTGCACGGCGGAACGGCCGGAGGCGTCGAGCAGCGAGAGTCCGCTGGGCAGGACCACGGGCTGCTGCAGGGACGTTCCGACTGCGGCGGAGACGGACGGAGGCGTCGCGGCCGTCTGCGCGATGCTGACGGACTGCGCGAAGACCTGCGGCGCGGACCCGAACAGCAGGGCCGCGCTCAAGAACGCCGCGAGTGATTTTCCAATTCGGTTCATGATGATATGTCCTCTTTTTTCCTTAATACGTCCTTCTTCTCTTCCGTTATGCAAAATAGCGCCCCGGACGAATAAGACCCACTCGACCCAGCCGCGTCCAGGTCCAAGGACCCTCTGTTCTCCCGGCGCGGGAACGCCGGGTCTTGCAATACGTCGACAGAATTGGTTTTTTGTGCAGATGACACGATCTATCGGCGGAATGTTCGGACGGTCGATGTTCAGCCCGGTGCTGGAGCATGTGGACAAGGCCATGGACTGCATGGAGACTCTCCGGCAGATGGTGAGCAGGTTCTCCGACAAGGATTTCGAGGGGCTCAAGGAGCTCTCCCAGCGCATCGCCAAGCTCGAGCATGACGCCGACATCATCAAGGAGGAGTTCCGCGACAGCTTCTCCAAGAGCCTCTTCTCCGTGGTCAACCGCTCCGAGATGCTGACGCTCATCCGGGCGCAGGATGGGATCAGCGACGAGTGCGAGGATATCGCCAAGCTCATGAGCGTGCGCGAGACCGCGATGACCGACGCGCTCAAACCGGTGTTCCTGGAGCTGACTGAGAAGATCTATGAGAGCGTGAAGGCTTTGCGCGACGTGGAGGAATATATCGAGCGTTCCTCAGGCGCGGACCCCGAGCGCATCGAGGAGATGATCAAGCTCATCCACGTCAAGGAGTGGGAGTCCGATCAGATCCAGCTGCGCTTCACCAAGGCGCTCTTCGCGCAGGAGAAGTCGCTCGACCCGGTCTCGATCTTCCTTCTTCATGATCTTTGCCGGATGCTCGGCAAGATCGCCAATCATGCCGAGAACGTCGGAGACTCCATCCGAAGGATCGTGGTCCGATGATCCGCCCGCTCAAGCCGGAGGCGCTGCGCAGGATCTTCGATCCCAAGGCCTTGGGACTCAAGGGGACCGAGGGTACGACGCCCGCCCAGGACATCATCGGGCAGGAGCGCGCCGTTTCCGCGATCCAGTTCGGCCTGGCCGTGCGCGAGGAGGGCTTCAACGTCTACGTGGCCGGGCCTCCCGGCGTGGGCAAGATGACCGTGGTCCGCACCTTCCTGGAGGAGATGGCCGCCGCCCAGGGCACGCCTCCGGATTGGTGCTATGTCAACGATTTCGAGGATTCCTATCAGCCCAAGAGCCTGTCTTTGCCCGCGGGCAAGGGGCGCGCTCTTCAGAAGGACATGCGCAGCCTCGTGCTCCACGCGCGCCAGACCATTCCCCGCATCTTCGACAACGACGAGTACAACCGCCGGCGCGAGGAGATCCTCAAGACCTTCAACCGCCAGAAGGGCAAGGTGCAGGAGCGCATCGCCGAGAAGGCCAAGACCTACGGCTTCGAGCTCCAGCCCATGCCCATGGGCGTGGCCCTGGTGCCCATGCACGAGGGCAAGCGCTTGGGCGACGCGGAGCTCGCGCAATTGCCCGTTTCCCAGCGCGAGGCCCTGTTCAAGAAGCGCGAGGCCCTGCAGGCGATCGTTCAGAAGGCGTTCAAGGAGATGCGGGACATCGACCGCGCGCTCCAGGCGCAGCTGCAGGATTTCGACGGCCGCGTGGTCCTGCACGTGGTCGGCGGCCTTTTCGACGACCTGCTGGAGAAATACAAGGACCTGCCCGCGGTGCTGGAGTATCTGCAGGCCGTGCGCAAGGATATCCTGGAGAACATCGAGCTCTTCAAGGGGGAGGGGGAGTCTTCCTCCGGGGATTCTGATCCCATGGCCGCGCCCTGGGCCAAGGAACTTCCTTTCCGCCGCTACGAGGTCAACGTCCTCGTCGACAACAGCGCGGGCAAGGGCGCGCCGCTGATCGTGGAGCGCAATCCCACTTTCGGGAACCTGGTCGGCCGCGTGGAGAAAGAGACGCATATGGGGACCCTGCATACGGACGCCACGCTCATCAAGGGCGGGGCGCTGCATCAGGCCAACGGCGGATATCTCGTGCTCCCCATCGAGGACGTGCTCAAGAACACGATGAGCTGGGACGCGCTCAAGCGCGCGCTGCGCACCGGCGCGGTCGAGATCGAGGACCTTTCCGACCGGATGGGGTTCGTGTCCACGAAATCCCTGCGGCCTGCGCCCATCCCGCTGGACGTGAAGGTCGTCCTGGTGGGGCAGTCCTCGATCTACGCGCTGCTCATGACCTATGACGAGGAGTTCACGGAGCTCTTCAAGGTGAAGGCGGACTTCGACGTCTGGATGGACGCCACGGATTCCAACGTCCGTCAGTTCGCGGCCTATCTCTGCACGCTCTGCCGCCGAGACAAGATGCTGCACCTGGAGCCCTCGGCCGTGGGCAAGCTCCTGGAGCACGCGGCCCGCCTGGCCGAGGACCAGGGGAAGCTCTCGATCTATTTCGGCTCCCTGGCCGACGTGGTGCGCGAGGCGAACCACTGGGCCGTCCGGGAAAAGGCTTCCCGCATCAGCGCGGACCATGTTCGCCGCGCCGTGGAGGAGCAGGTCTATCGCGCGAACCTGGGGGAGACGCATCTGCGCGAGATGACCGCCCGCGGGACCCTGCTCCTGGACGTGCACGGCATGGTGGTCGGGCAGGTCAACGGCTTGGCCGTGCTCAGCATGGGCGACCATTCCTTTGGACGGCCCAGCCGCATCACCGCCACCGTGGGCCCCGGCCGGGAAGGGGTGCTCGACATCGACCGGGAAGTGGAGATGAGCGGGCCCATCCATTCCAAGGGCGTGCTCATCCTGGAAGGCTGCCTGAGCCAGCGCTTCGGCCAGGAGCGGCCGGTCTCTCTCTCCTCGCGGCTCGTCTTCGAGCAGAGCTACGACGGGATCGACGGGGACAGCGCCTCCTCCACGGAGCTCTACGCCCTGCTTTCGGCCCTCTCCGGGATGCCGATCCGCCAAGGCATCGCCGTGACCGGTTCGGTCAACCAGTTCGGGCAGGTCCAGGCCATCGGCGGGGTCAACGAGAAGGTCGAGGGGTTCTTCGATATCTGCAAGATCCTCGGGCTCGACGGACGCCAGGGCGTGATGATCCCGGCCAGCAACGTGCGCAACCTCATGCTTCGCGAGGACGTCGTCGATGCCGTGCGCGCGGGGAAGTTCAATCTTTGGCCCGTGTCCACCATCGAGGAGGGCATCGAGGTCCTTACCGGCAAGCCCGCGGGCAAGCGCGGAAAGGACGGACGATTCCCCAAGGGTTGCGTGTTCGCCGAGGTCGAGACCCGCCTGCGCGGCTATGCGGAAGCGCTCAAGGATGCTCCGGAGTCAGCTGCCGCGGAGAGATCCGCGCATGCCTGCAAGCCCGGCTGCCCGCGCCGTTCCGGCGGCAGAAAAAAATGAGAGCATTCACCGTCCTGTTCCTGCTCGTCTTCGGGACTCGGCCGGCAGGGGCGGCCTCTTCGGATTATTCCGCGGCCGCGCTTTCTCTGCAGCAGCAGAAGGGAGGCTACGCGGTCGTGCAGTTCGACTCCAGCGACTGCAGCCTCTGCCCCCGGCAGGCCGCGGCCTTGGACCGGCTTTCTGCGGACCCGTATTGGAAGAGCGTTCTTTTCCTTCGCGCGCGCTATGAACAGGAGGCCGCGCTGCGCAATGCCTACGGAGTCAGTTCCATGGCCACGGTCCTGGTCCTGCGCGCGGGCCGCGTGATCGGACGCTCCGTGGGGATGTATCTGGAAGAGGATCTTCGCGGCTTCCTGATCCGCTCTCGCATGCAGGACCGCGGCCGTCCGCGCTCACGTCCCGCGCGCCGTTTCGGCCCGCATCGGTGAGCTCGATGGGGGCGCGGTCGCGGGCGGCGTTCGCTGCGCTCCTGCTCGCGAGCCCCGCGTTCGCCCAGCATCCCGGCACTCCTCCCGCGCCGGGCAGGCCCGAGTCTGCGTCCGCGGTCCTTGCCTCGAGCGCTGCCGTTCCTTCTTTCGCCGCGCCCGCGGCGCCGTCCCAGGGGCATCTCCAGCTCGGGGTGGTCATGACGCCTCAGGCAGGCCTTCATATCCGCGGGCTCGATGCTTTCGAGCGGCTCCTGCGCGAGGATTCCTCGACGTACATGCTCCTTCGTTCCGCGACCCTGCTCAGCCAGCATGACGCCCGGACGTATCATTTCCGCCTGGCGGAGCCGGAGATATCGCGCAGCCAGGGCTCGTCCGAGGTCTCCACTGCTTCCGTCTCCGCTTTGGAGACTCCGGATGCGCTCTTCGTCGTCCTTGGCGACGACCCGGTCCTGCTCGACCGATTCGAGCGCCTGCTGAGAGATCCTGCTTCCTATGCTCCTCCCGTCGACGTCCGCCCCGTGCGCAGGCGCGCGGAGCTCTCCTCGACATCCTCGGAGGACGGAGAGCGCCTCATCACTCTCTATTTTCCGGAGGAGGGACGTCCGGGCTCCGCGCAGTGGAGGAACACTTCGGCCGTGGTGTTCACTCTCCTGCATGCGGGCCGGGAAGTCCCGGTAGTCTTCCTCGGCAAGACCTTGGGCGGCGCGGGCCGTCTGGCTTCGGTGATGGAGCAGCTCAAGGGCCAAGGTTCCAAGCCCCTGCTCTTATGCCGCTACGGAGTCTTCCCGCCCGTGGGGCCTGCCGACGGCATCGAACCGGTGCTGCGCATGGAGCGCCTGGGCTTGCGGGCTCTCGTTCCTTGGGCCGATGATCTTCGCCGCTGGAGGGACATCGAAGAGTATCTTCGCCGCAGGCCCGAGGGCGTGCGCTTCCTGGCCGCCAATCTCGTGGACTCCGCGAAGCCTCCAGGGCAGGCGCTCGCTCCCTACGCGGTCTTCGAGGTCGAGGGGCGGCGCGTGGGAGTGCTGGGTCTCCTGCGTCCCGCGTGGTCGGATGCTCTTCCCGCGCAGGCCGCGCGCAAGCTGCGCGTGGAGGACCCCGTCGAGGCGGCCAAGCGCTGGGTCCCGGAGCTGCGCAAGCGCTGCGACGTGCTCGTGGCGCTCACCAATCTGACTCCCGCCGACAACGCGCGCCTGAGCTCCCAGGTAGGCGGCATCGACATCGTGGCCGGGGACGCGGTCTTCGAGAATCCGGGCAATGCGTCCGGGACGCTCCGCGTTTCGGATCCGGAGCGCAGTCCTTATGACGCGCCGCTGCTCACTTCCACGGATTGGCTGGGAGTGCTCACGCTCTTGGACGTGGAGCATCATCCGCTGTCCGGGGGGGATTATTCGATTTCGGTGAGCGCGTCCCATCGGTTCCTGGATGAATCGGTCCAGGACGCGGCGGGCTATCCGGACATCGATCTGGGTTCTTACGGCATCTCCGCGGACAGCGCCACGCCGCTTTTGCCTTCCGTGCGCAGGCTCTATGCCCAGGATCGCGGACTGCCTCTGCTGCGCAAGAAGGATTTCTGGAGCCTGGCCGCGTCCTTATGCGCGGATGCGGCGGGGGCGGAGGCCGCGTTCCTGCCGGTCTATCCCGTGGTCACGGTCACGGCCGGGGATTTCAGCGAGGACATGGTCTCGGCCTGGCTTCAGAGAGAGGACCGGCTGGCGGTCTTCGATCTTCCCGGCGCGGAATTCAAGAAGCTTCTGGCCCAGGTCCGCTCGCAGGAATCCCGGGAGCAGTCCCGGGAAGGCCTGCCGCCCGAACTCCTGCGCGCGGCCGCCGGAGGCTTCGGCAGCGAGGACCGCCTGCATGGAGAGCCCATCGACGAGTCCGCGGACTACCGCGTGGCCTCGACGGAGCGCTTGCTCGCGCGCTCTGCGGATTATCCCGCGCTCTCGCAAGCCAGGAACATCCGCTTCCTTGGAGATCTCCGCGAGAAGGTCCTGGAAGGGCTGCGCGAACTTGCTTTTGAAGGCAGCGGCGATGAGCGTTACCGCTCTCTCTTGCAGGGACGTCCTTTGCGGGAGCAAGGGCTCTGGCGCGTCTACTTCCGGGACATGAGCGCGAACATCTCGAACACGAGCGTTTCCCGCGATGAGGCGTTCACGCGCGTGTCCAACTCCCGCATCCAGGGCTACGATGAACTGCTCCTGGGCGCCACGGCCAAGGTGGACGCGGACCGCTTGGACAACGCTTATCGCTGGTCGAATACCCTGGAGGCCGAGTATGCGCGCTCGCGCCTGAGGCCTCCGGGCCGGCCGGCGATCATCAACGTGCCGACCAACCGCTTGCTCATGCGCACGGTCGGCACCCTGCGCTCCGCGCAGTTCCCGTGGCGCTGGATGGCGGAGTCCGTGGGTCCTTCCGTGGGCTTGCAGTACGACGGAGAGATCGAGAAGACGCCGGGACTCCGGCGCAAGCAGGTCTACAGTCTTTTCCCGGGCGTGGAGTTCTTCGGCGGGAGCTGGGTCAAGACTCTCTCTCTTTCCGCGAACATCAAGAGGGATCTCTCCCGAGACACGGCCAACAACCAGTACGGCGTCAGGGGCCGCGCCATGGTCGCTCATGCCGTGGGCGCCGGGAGCCTTCTGGGCGAAGTGTGGAGCAACTATTTTGTGCGCACCTCGCAGGACACGGACCAGGACCTTCTATGGGAGGGAGACCTCAACATCAAACTGCGCGTGCCCGTTTTTCGTCAGGCCTGGGTGGCGCCGTTCGTGGATTTCTACGTCTTCTCCCTGAAGACGCGCCGCTTGGCAGGCTACAGCGCCATGACCGGCGTCTCCATCGGGTTCTCCAGGATATGGAAGCCCGGCTACGAGAAATTCTAATCCCGTCATTCCGGCGAAAGCCGGAATCCAGGAGTGGCTGGGCCCCGGCTTTCGCCGGGGCGACGATCGCCTGGTTGTTTTCGGGTGGGTGACGCTTAGAAAACGCTCTGCCACCAGCGGGTGGTGACTAAGAACTCCACGCGGCGGTTCTTGGCGCGGTTCTCCTCGCAGTCGTTGGGCGCGATCGGCTTCTCCAGGCCGAAGCCCTTGGCTTTGACGTACTCGCCCATGACTCCGACCTCGATGAGATAGTGCTTGACCGACTCGGCCCTTCGCTGGGAGAGCTTCTTGTTGTACTCGCGCGTGCCGATGTCGCAGGTGTGTCCGAAGACCATGAGCTTGAGGTAGGGGTGCTTCGTGATGAGTTCCGCCACCATGTCCAAGGTCTTTTTCGAGAGCGGCTTGAGCTCCGCGGAGTTGAAGGCGAACTCGATGGGCGGGATCTCCTTGTTGCGGATCTGCTCCTGGAGCGCGTCGAGCTGCTCCTGCACGTCGGAGACTTCCTGCTCGCTGATCTTCGGCTCTTCCTTGCGGTCGTCGAAGTCCACCAGGGGCTTGGCCGCGCAGAAGGCCGCGGTCAGGATGCAGGAGAGGATGAGAAGAGGAGTCTTCATGTTTAAAAGAATAGCAACGCCCTCATGCCCCGTGCAAGGCCGCCGGACGGAGGATGGCGGATTCATCGCGAGCCCTTAAGGAGCGGGGAGGGGGTTTCTTTGCCGCTGATGCTCGAGGGCGCGCTCGAGCGTGGAGAAGAGGCGGTCGATGTCGAAGGGTTTTTCCACGAAGGCGTAGGCGCCTAGCCGCCGGGATTCCGTCACGGCCGCGGCCGGGGCGTAGCCGCTCATCATCACGACCTCGGTGGAAGGCCGCAGGGCCTTGAGTCCGGCCAGGGTCGCTATGCCGTCGATCCCGGGCATGGCTACGTCGCATAACGCCAGATCGAAGGCTTGCTCGCTGGCGAGTTGATGGGCCCGGACCCCGTTCTCCGCCAGCACGACCTCGAAGTCCCGGCTGCCCAGGACTCTGCGCAGCATCTCGCGCATGCTGGGCTCATCGTCTACGACCAAGATGCGGGTGCGGCTGGAGGTGTCTCCCATGCCGACAAATATAGCGGGTGTTTCCGGGCTGTTGATTACAGAGAGGTTAAATCGGGGGAAAAGAAAATGTGGCGAGGGCTGGGATCGAACCAGCGACACCCGGTTTTTCAGACCGGTGCTCTACCACTGAGCTACCTCGCCACATTCTTTGTGCGACGCGTCATTAAACCAATTTCCAGCCCTTGGCTCAAGTTTCCGGCGGGCCGGGTTGTCGGCGGCGGGTGGAAAAAGATAAGATAGGCGATCTAAAATGCTGACCGAACGCGACGTGGAGGCCGTGCGCGAGCACGGGATACCGGAGGCGGAACTCCGGCGGCAGTTGGAGTTCTTCCAGAAGCCGCCCGCTTATGCGGAGCTGGACCGGCCGTGCACCCCGGGCGACGGCATCCTCACGCTCGACGACGAGACTCTGGAGCGTCTCATCGAGCGCGCGGAGCGCTCCCGCGCTTCGGGCCGCATGTCCAAGTTCGTCCCGGCCTCCGGCCGCGCCAGCCGCATGTTCCACGCCTTGCAGGTCCTGCGCGGCCGGGAACAGGCGCCCGACGATAAGGAAGCGGCCGAGGCCCAGGCTTGCCTGCGCGACGTGTCGCGCTTCGCTTTCGCGCAGGAACTCAGGAAATGCATCCATGATTCCGGAGAGGACCTCGATGCCATGGTCCGTGCCGGACGCTATGCGGAGATCGCGGAGTTCCTGCTCGGGCCCAAAGGCCTCGGCTATGCGGAACTTCCCAAGGCCCTGCTCGGCTTCCATCTTTCCGGGGAGGGTTCGCGGACCGCGTTCGAGGAGCATCTCATCGAGGCCGCGTCCTACGTGCGCGACCGCTCGGAGGTCTGCCGCGTCCATTTCACCATCCCGCCGGACAGCCGCCGCCGCTTCGAGCAGATGCTGGCCGAGGCCGCTCCCCGCCATGAGCAGCGCCTCGGCGTGCGCTTCGAGGTGGGGTTCTCGGCGCAGAAGCTTTCCACCGATACCGCGGCCGTGACCCCGGAGGGAGAGGTCTTCCGGCGAGAGGACGGCCGGCCTTTGTTCTGGGCCGGCGGACACGGAGCCTTGCTCGACAATCTCAATTCGCTCAAGGGCGATATCGTCTTCATTAAGAACGTGGACAACGTGGCTCCGGACAAGCTCAAGGAGCAGTCCCGGTGCTACAAGCTCGCTTTGGCGGGGATGCTCATCGAGCTCGAAGAGAAGCTCCATGATCTTCTCGCCCGCATCTACTCCAAGGCGGCCGATGAGACCGCGCTCGACGATGCCATGCGCTTCGCCCAGAAGCGGCTGATGATCTCCAAGCCCGCGGGCTGGGAAGGATTCACGCGGGAGCTGCGCAGGACCTATCTCATCGAGCGCTTGGACCGGCCTTTGCGGGTTTGCGGAGTGGTCCCGAACACCGGCGAAGCCGGAGGCGGACCGTTCTGGGTTCACGGGCAGGACGGCGTGACGCCCCAGATCGTGGAGCGGGCCTCTGTTTCTCCGGACGAGAAGCAAAAGGCGGTTTTCGCCGCCGCCACCCACTTCAACCCCGTGGACGTGGTCTGCGCTCTGCGGGATTATCTGGGCGAGCCTTTCAACCTTCGGCGGTTCCAGGATCAGGAAGCGGTCTTCATCAGCGAGAAGTCCTTCGAGGGGAAGACCGTGAAGGTCCTCGAGCATCCCGGGCTCTGGAACGGCGGCATGGCGCGCTGGATCACTCTTTTCGTGGAGGTCCCGCTCTGGACCTTCCAGCCGGTCAAGACGCTCTCCGATCTTCTGCGGGAAGGGCATCGATCGTGACCAGCCGCAAGGGCATCATCCTCGCCGGCGGTTCCGGGACGCGGCTCTATCCGCTTACCCGTGCCGTGAGCAAGCAGCTCGTTCCGGTCTACGACAAGCCGATGATCTATTACCCGCTCTCGACGCTCATGCTCGCGGGAATCCGGGACATCCTGATCATCACCACGCCCGAGGATCGGCCGGCTTTCGAACGGCTCTTGGGCGACGGGTCCTGGATCGGCCTGAGGATCTCCTACGCGATCCAGCCCAAGCCCGAGGGGCTGGCCCAGGCTTTTCTCATCGGCAGGGATTTCGTGGGCAAGGACGACGCGGCCTTGGTCTTGGGCGACAATATCTTCTACGGCCACGGCTTGCCCGAGATCCTGCAGTCCGCTTCTGAGCGAAAGCAAGGCGCCACGGTCTTCGCCTATCCCGTGCGCGATCCCCAGCGCTACGGCGTCGTGGAGTTCGACGAGCAGGGGCGGGCGCGCAGTCTGGAGGAGAAGCCGCAAGCCCCCAAGTCCTCCTACGCGGTCACGGGGCTCTATTTCTACGACAACGAGGTCCTGCGCATCGCCCAGGAGCTCAAGCCGTCCGCGCGGGGTGAGCTGGAGATCACGGACCTCAACCGCGTCTATCTGCAGAAGGGGCGCCTGCATGTCGAGAAGCTCGGGCGCGGCCATGCCTGGCTCGACACCGGCACGCATGAGGCGCTCTTGCAGGCTTCCACCTTCATCCAGGTCATCGAGGAGCGCCAGACCCTGAAGATCGCATGCCTTGAGGAGATCGCTTTCCATCTCGGCTATATTGATAAGGCCGCCCTGGTCCGATTGGCCGAGCCTATGAGGAAAAATGAGTACGGACGCTATCTCCTGCACGTGGTGGGAGAGGCATGAAGTTCGCCCCTACCGCGCTGCCCGGGGTCGTGGTCGTGGAGCCGCGGGTCTTCCGCGACGAGCGGGGATTCTTCCTGGAGAGTTATCAGGCCGAGAAGTTCAAGGCAGGCGGCCTCGATGTCCGCTTCGTGCAGGACAATCACGCGGCTTCTTCCCGCGGGGTCCTGCGCGGACTGCATCTTCAGCTTAAACGGCCGCAGGGCAAGCTCGTGCGGGTCGTGGAAGGCGCGATATGGGACGTGGCCGTGGATATCCGCCGGGATTCTCCGTACTTCAAGAAGTGGGTCGCGGTGGAACTCTCCGCCGATAATTTCAAGCAGCTTTACGTCCCCGCGGGATTCGCGCACGGCTACTGCGTCTTGAGCGCGCGCGCGCAGGTCGAGTACAAGGTCACGGAGTTCTACGATGCCAAGAGCGAGATCAGCGTGCTCTACAACGATCCGGAGATCGCCGTCCCCTGGCCGGTGAAGGATCCCATCCTTTCTCCGCGCGACGTCGCAGGCCGGCCTCTTTCTTGCCTCTCGGATATCCTTCCGGTCTGCGCGGCCCAATAGCCGCCTCTATTGATGCCTGCCTGACTTATGCATGCATCAATATGTTGATGTAGAATAGGGCTATGAATATTACTCGTCCGTCCTTGCTGGGAGTTGCTTGCGCATTGATCGGTCTTTGCTGCGGGGCCGCCGCTTTCGCGGCGGAGCCGCAGCCTTCGGCGGAGTATTACCGGAGCTTGCCGGCGGCCGCGTCGCGGGCGGGCGCCTCCGGCGAGCAGGTTTCCGGTTCGCTGCAAGAAGATGAGGTCGTTTCCGCGGCGCGGCGCTTCCTCGAGTCTCATCGATCAAGCCTGCCTTCCATGGGGTTGGGAGAGCCGGAGCGGTTGAAGACCGGCCGGCCCGTTCAAGTTTTCGAGTTTTCCATGGAGGCCGTGCGCGCCTACAAGAAAGGGCGGCCCGTGTCCAAGAGTCTGCAGGCGACCCAATCATGGTACGTCCCGGTGGAGGACTCCGGGACGGGGGAGGCCGCGTTCGTCGATGTCGGCTGCTGCAGCGAGAAGATCGAGGGCCGGCTGATCGGCAAAGGCCTCGGCTGGAGTCCTCTGGCGAAGAAATGGAAGGCCGTGACGGCGAAATGGCCCGATGCGAAGCTGGTCTCCTGCCCGCCGGGGCAGGCCATGTATTACACCGTGCCCTCGTCGCCTGCGCCGAACCTCACGCCCATGAGTTCTTTCGAGAAGGGCGATGATTTCCTGAAGCTCAAGGGCGCGGAGGAGACTTTGAAGCCTTTAAAGCAGGGCCGCTATCCGGGCCTCGGGGCCGGCCCTCGCTGACGAGTCGTTGTCGCCGTGTTGAAACCCCTCCGGAAAAATTCAGACGCGGGCACATCGGATGCCGACTGAATTTTTCCGGCTAGAACTTGACCCAGACGGAGCCGTCGCGGACTTCGACGGGGAAGACGGGGATGCTCATCTCCGCTTCGGTGACGCATCTTCCGTCGGCGAGATCCACCTTGCAGCCGTCTTCCTTGCAGCGGGCCACGTGTCCCTGCAGGTCCGCATCGAGGAGATTGTGCCCGAGCAGAGGGCATTCGGCCGCCGAGGCGTAGAGCCTCTTGCCGATATTGAAGACGATGATGTCGAGCGCCCCGAGGGGAAAGAGCTTTCTTTCGCCCGCAGGGATGTCCGACAAGAGACAGAGATTCTCCCAATCCGCCATGTTCGTCGAGAATCTAGCAGGTTTTGTCCTGTGAAAGCAACTTCCCGGGCGGAGGAGGGAGCCTCCCGGACTCGGAGGCCAGCCGTTTGAGCAGGCGAGTCTGCTCGCCGAAGGCCGGATTCGCGGCCAGGTCCTCGGCTGCGCAAGGGATGCGGTAGCTCCAGTTGTGCTCTCCCACGGTCCCCGGGACATTGACGCGCTCCTTGCTGCCGAGCACATCCTGGAACTGAAGCAGGACCACGGAGGAGCCCGCGGCGTAAAGATTGGAAAGCAGGGGCGTGTGGGCCTGCGCGAAGGCCGGCGGATTCTCCTGCCTGCCGAGCAGCATCTGCCAGTAGAGGCTGCGTTCGTCCGCAGCGGCTTCCTCCCACCAGGCCGCGAGCGTGGGGGTGTCATGCGTGCCTGCCACGGCCACGGAGAGCGGCGCGTAGTCCTTCGGATGCAGGAATCTGCGGCCTTCATCCGCCCGCTCCCAGCGCGCCACCTTGTAGCCTGGGATGCCGAGATTCGACAGCACTTCCCGCACGAAGGGGGGGATTACGCCGAGGTCCTCGGCCACGGGAAGGGAGCGCCCGGATTCCTCGAGTACCATGCGGAAGAACTCTTCTCCGCGCCGGCGCTGGGCTTCCTCGGGCTGCACGTCGAAGCAGCCCAAGCGGGGGTCTTTCTCCAGCACCCAGGTCCGGAAGAATCCGACTGCGTGGTCCAAGCGGAAGAGGTCGTAGAGCTCCGCGGCCTGGTGGATGCGCGAGCGCCAGAAGGTATGTCCATGCTCCTTCATCTGCGCCCAGCGGTAGGCGGGCAGGCCCCAATCCTGTCCGGTCTCGCTGTACCAGTCGGGCGGCGCGCCCATGCGCAGGGCCACGTCGAAATCCTCCCGCCGCGACCAGACCTCCGCGCTTTCCTTGGAGAGGCCGAAGGGCATGTCGCCGTAGAGGAGTATCCCCCGAGAGTTCGCGAGTTCGCGCACCGCGCGCCACTGCGCGTGCAGGACCCACTGGACGTATTGGTGGAGGCGGATGCGGGAGGAATGCCGCGTGCGGTAGTCGGCGAGTATTCGAGGATCGCGCTCGCGCAGGCCCACGGGCCAATGCAGCCAGGATTCCCAGCCGCGTTCTTCCTTGATCGTCTTGAAGAGCGCGTAGTCCGCGAGCCAGCGATTGCGCGCCGTGAAGCCTTGGAACTCCTGGCTGCGGTGCGTGTCGCGGTCCCATTCTTTCTCCTCGAAGCGGCGATAGGCGTCCTCGAGCAGGCGCATCTTGAGCGCGCGAGCGTCGCCGAAGTGCACGTGCGCGGCCTTGCGGCAGAGCTCGGCTTCGTGCGAATCCAAGGTCTCGGCGAGCCTGCGGCAGGCTTCGGGAGAGTGCTTGATCTCCGGGACGTCCTGGAGGCTGACGTAGGCCGGGTCTATGGCCAGGGCGCTGATCGCGGAGTAGGGGCAGGAGTCCAGAGGCGAAAGATCATTGAGAGGCAGAAGCGAGAGCACGCTTAAGCCCGCTTGGTCCATCCAGTCGAAGAACGGGTGGAGCGAGGCCACCGATCCGATGCCGAGGTCGCGCTTGGTCCGCAGGCTCGAGAGGGGGACCAGTATCCCGGCGCGCCGGCCGACCGTCTGCAGGAAGTCCTTCATGCCGTCTCCGTGGCGTAGAGGATACGCGCATCCGCATCCGGAGGAATGCGCGTCAAGGCGCTGTCAAGTAATAATATGATCAATTGGGAGGCTCCTCTTTGAATCGAATTCGAGGCGCGAGGAGGGAGCAATGCTGAAGCATTGTAACCGACGAGCAACGATGAAGTCGGTCGAAGAGGGGCGCCTCCCCGAAGGGCCAGGGCGCTATCAGGCTGCGACTTCGTCTCTCGTCACTTACATACCGCAGAGGGTATGCTCGTTCCTCGATCCTCGTCTCGCTCTGATATCGCCCTGGCCAATTGATCATATTATTACTTGACAGCGCCTAAGGGGAGCCGGCGGAGGAAGAACCATGCGCCGGCCGTGCAGAGCGCTCCGATGAGCGCGAGAGCGTCCATCGCGGCGTAGGGACCAGCTCCCGAAGAGATGCGGCCGTAGAGCCATGCGCCCGCGCCGTTGGAGGCCACGGCCGCGCAGTTGAAGGCCGCCATGAAGAGCGCGAAGGAGGATGCCTCCGCGTCCCGAGGGCTGCAGCGCGCGGCCAGGTCCATGAGCGCCAGGCGGAATACCGCGCCGCCCAAGCCGAAGAGCGCGGTCAGGATATAGGCGGAGGCGGCGCCGCGGTAGGCCCAATGCCCGAGGGCCAGCAAGATCCCGGCGGGGATGCTCCAGCGGAGGAGGAGCCCCGCATCGCAGCGCGGCCGGCCGTCTTGGCGCGCGCCGCAGAGCCAGCCGAAGGCGGCCGCGCCCAAGGCGCCGCAGATCCCGGATACGGAGGTGAGCGTTCCGATCGTGGATTTGGAGAAACCGAGGACCGTGGTCTGGTGATAGAACATGGGAGTGCCCAGGAACGGATTGAAGTTATAAAGGAAGATGAGCCCTGCGCAAGTCCAAAAAGGCGGATGTCGGAGCAGTCCGAGCAGGCTTTGGCGCGTGCGCAGCATCTGCGTCGGGGCGCCGGGCGCGGGATCTTCGCGGATGCCGAGCGCGGTGACGAAGATGAAAAGGGGGAATATCGCGGTCAAGGCGAACACGCTCCGATAGGGGGCGTGCTGCGCGAGCCAGCCTCCGCCCACGCCGCTGACCAGCAATGCGAGATAGAGCGCGCAGAGCTGGGCGGATTGGAATCGGCCGCTGAGTCCGGAGCGGCCGCGTTCGACCATCACTCCGTCGCAGAGCGTGTCGGCCGCCGCGATGCCCACGTTGACCAAGGTCAGCAGGAAAAGGGTCGGCGCCAGGGAATATCCCGGCAGGAGGGCCAAGGCGGCCCAGGCCGCGCTCGTGGCGGCCGAGGCGATCAGGAGATACGGTACGCGGCGGCGGCCCGCGAGAGGGACCGCGTCCGAGAAGAGCCCGAGCAGCGGCTTAAGAAGGAAGGGCATGGTCATGACGAAGGTGAACAGCGCGCTCTGGGCGGGGCCCAAGCGCAGCACGTCCTTTTGCAGGAAGTAGATGGGCTCGTAGGCGATGCCGATCAAGCCTTCGGCCAGATAGACCGCGATGAAGAAAGTGTAGAGGCGCGAGAGGCCGCCGTCCTGTTTGGCGTTGGTAGGGTGAATTATGTTAAATAGCTTCACTATGCCCTTCATCATCCCGCAGGTCATCGAACGCGCCAACCAAGGCGCCATGGTCGGCTACGACATCTACTCGCGTCTGCTCAAGGACCGCATCATCTTCGTGGGCGGCTACGAAGGAGAGGTCACGACGGATTCGGCCAACGCGCTTATCGCCCAGCTGCTCTATCTCGACAGCGAAGACAACTCCAAGGACATCAACCTCTACATCAACTCCCCCGGCGGGCTCGTCACCGCGGGCCTAGCCGTCTACGACACCATGCAGTACATCAAGGCTCCCGTGACCACCATCTGCATCGGCATGGCCATGTCCTTCGGCGCGGTGCTGCTGGCCGCGGGGACCAAGGGCCGCCGCTTCGCCCTTCCCCAGGCCCGCATCATGATCCACCAGCCGCTCATCATGGGCGGCGGCATCTCGGGACAGGCCACGGACATCGAGGTCGAGGCCAGGGAGATGAGCAAGACCAAGAAGATCCTCTGCGCGATCATCGCCAAGCATACGGGCCAGACCGCGGAGAAGGTCGAGAAGGACTCGGAGCGCAACTTCTACATGTCCGCCGATGAGGCCAAGGCTTACGGCATCGTCGATGAAGTCATCGCGAACACCAAGGCCGTCCCGAAGAAGAAGTAGCCAAAGAACCGCAGGAATTATACAACTCCCCGAGCCGCCTTGCAGGCGGCTCGGGCTTTTTTATCGGTGCCAGGGGTCAACTTACTCAACTTGCTCGACATCCTCTTTGAGCAAGTTGGCCCCTGGCGCCGGAAGTCTGACCTCAGTCATTCTGCTATAATCAGAACACGTTATTGATGCCTGCATAAATCATGATCGGTTTTTGCCGCAACTTATGCAGGCAGCGATAGGAGGAAGCATGATTTTTACACGAGGATTTTCCCTGATTGCGGTTTTCGCCGCGGTCTTTTCAGCGGTTCCATGTTCCGCGAATCCTGTTTCCGGCGGGCTGCTGGGGACGGGCGGGTATCTCGATGTCCTGCGACGGACGGACAAGCCGTGGCTCTTGACGGAAAAGCCGGATGCGAGCAAGGTCAAAGAGGTCCTTTCCCGCATAACCCGGGAGGCGTTTTACCTGGAATCGGAGTTCTCGTCATACGCGAGGAAAGCGGAGAAGGCCGGCCGCGAGTTGGATCTGCTTGCGCCCGCGGCTCGGGCGCAGGGTTTTGGACCCGGCTTGGCGGCGTTGAGCGAGGAGGACCGGCGTTTCTTGCGGGACAGCGTCCGGGACGTCGTGGTCATAGACAAGGTCGGAGATCCTCAGATCGCGGCGGAGCGGGTCTTGGAATCCCTGGAGAACGCGTATCCGAGCAAGGCCGCGCTGCTCGCGCAGATGACGCAGGCCCTGGCTTTTCTCTCCAAGCTGGACCCTGAGGCCGCCGCTCTGCCGGGTCTGCGGGATTCCGTGCGGGACATGGAACTCGCTGTCTGCGGAGCCCGGGCCGCTTCCGACACCGCGCGCCTGCGCATGGAAGCGGTCTACGCGCGCGCTTCCGAGTCCAACGCGCAGGCCGGTCCGCGCGCGCAGCATCTGGCGCAGGGCCTGTATGGAAAGATCTGGCGCAACGAATGGCAGGCCGAGCAGCTCATGGACGCGGCGCAGTCGCTCGTCCGCGCAACCGAAGATTAACCTTTGCACTCCACTCGTGCGGGTGGAGGGTGTGGGGAGCCCGGCTCTCGCCGCTGGCAGCGGGCTGCCAGGACCCGCAAAGAAAACGGGCGAGGTCGAGCCTTGCAAAAAATCGATATTTGGGCTAACCTTCCAGAGGCAGAGACCGTTTGACTGATGCGATCGACTATCGGATCATTACCCATGCGAGGCTCAGAATGAGACGCCGAGGGACGTGGCTTTTGCTGGCTGCGGGACTCTGGCTGTTCCCGGCATCGGGCCGGTCCCAGACATCCGCCGAGCCTTTGGACCTTTCCGGCACGGAAGAGGATGTCCTCTTGCGCACCGCGGGAGACCTTTTCGAGCAGCAGCGCTTCCCTGCCGCGGGCAAGAATTATCAGGATTTCCTCAAGCGCTATCCCAAGCATGCCCGGCACGCCGAGGCGGGGATGATGTTCGCCGAGAGCCTCTATCGCCAAGCCTTGGCCGCGGCCTGCGGGACCCGCATGCCGGCGGGGAGTGCCGCATCCGAAGTCTGTTCGGGCGCGGCTGCGCTGCAGAGCGTCCCAACGGAGGAGACCTTCCGCGAGGCGCGCAAGGCTTATGAGAGCGCTCTGCGCATGACTCAGCGGGACGATCTCCTGACCGAGAGCATCGAGTACCGCCTCGCGGAGATCGACTTCGACCTGCGCCGGCACGAGGACGTGGTCCGGGCCTGCTCCAAGCTCATGGCCGATCATCCGGGCGGGCTCTTGCGCGGAGAGGCCCGCCTGCTGCAGGCGCAGTCCCTGCTCGCCTTGCAGAGGCCGGCTGAGGCCGCGGCCCTGCTCGCGGCCGCTCTGCGGGACCAGACGCGCTACGAGCAGGACCCCCGCATGCGCCTGGCCTACGGCGCGGCGCTTTTTTCCATGGGGAATTCCTCCGGGGCGCTCGTCTATCTGGAGAAGCAGGACTCTCCGCTGGCGCATCTTTATGCCGGGCGGGCCATGCTCTCCGAGGGCAAGCCGCTCTTGGCCATCGAGCACTTCCTGCAGGTCCCCAAGCTCGATCGCGACGGACCCTACGTCGAGCTGAGCCGGTATCTGAGCGCCGAGTCCTTCTTCGCGGCCAAGGATTACCGCTCCGCGCTCAACGCCTATGAGCAGTTCTTGCACGCCTATCCGCAGAGCCGCTTGAAGCCCGGGACCATGTTCAAGATCGGCTTCTCCCAATACGAGCTGCAGGAGTACCTGGCGGCGCGGGGGAGCTTCCAATCCGTCCTTCAACTGGCCGCGGACAACGAGTTCGCTCCCCTGAGCCTTTACATGACCGCGGAGACCTTCATGCAGGAGCGCCGCTTTAAAGAAGCGGGCTTCGCTTACGCGGACATGGCCGCGAGCTTCTCGGGCCCGCTGGCCGGCAACGCCCAGTTCAAGCTCGCATGGACCTTTTTCCAGCAGGGAGAGTTGTCCTCGGCCGAGGCCGCGGCCCGGCAGATGCTCATCAAGCATCCCGGCCATGCGCTCGCGCCCATCAGCGCCATGCTCTTGGGCGACATCCTCACGCGCAACGAGCGCTACGGCGACGCGGTGCTCGCCTATCAGCGCGCCTTGGACATGCTGCCGGACGCTCCCCTCTCGCAGGAGCGCAAGACCGAGATCCGGGAGGCCTGCCTGGCTCTGCTCAACCGCGCCAATCTGCTGGGCAAGGACTACGGCCGGCTGGTCTCCGGCTACCGCTATCTCATGCAGGAGATCAAGCCTTCTCTCCATCCGTGGCGGGCCGTGACGCTGCTGATACTGGCAGAGGGCTGCTTCCGGCAGGGGCTCTATGACGAGGCTTTGGCGATCTACAAGAACGTCTTGAAATCTTATCCCGCCAATCCGGACGCGGCGTACGCCGTCGACGGCATCGCCTGGTGCTTGTTCAAGAAAGGGGAATACGCGCAGGCCGAGGAGTTCCGCCGGAAGCTGGAGGAGTACCGCAGCCTGCCCAAGGTCGCGGCCGCCAAGACCGTGCTCTCCGGCGAGCAGGTCGGCGAGGGCTTGTTTACGGCCAGCGAGTTCGAAATGGCTACGATCCGCTTCAACCAGAAGAAGTACCTTGAGGCCTTGGAGGCCTACGAGGCTTTCGAGAAGAAGCATCCCAACGATCCCCTGGCCGCGCAGGCCGCGCTCCAGATGGGCTGGTGCGCCTATCGCCTCGAATACTACGGGCAGTCGATCAAGACCTGGGAGCGCGTGGAGACCACGTATCCGCAGTCTCCGGCCGCGGCCCAGGCGGCGTGGGCCACGGCGGACACTTATTTCCGGGCCGGGCAGTATGAGAAAGCCATCGCGGTCTACCGCCGCATCGTCGAGACCTACCGCGCGGACCCTGCCGTCGGCCATGCCCGTCTTCGCATCGCGCAGTCCTACTATAACGGGAAGGAGATCCTCAAGGCCATCGGGGCATTCGAGGAGATCCTGAACGCCGCGCCTGAGTCCGCGGAGTCCGGGCCTGTCCTGGATTTCCTGACGCAGCTGCTCTATCGGGAGGATTCCAGGCCGCAGGCTCTTGAGGCGCTTGGCCGCGTCGCGGAAACGAATCCGAACGCGCCGCTGGCCGCGCGCGCGCGCCTGCGCATCGCCAAGAACGCCTTCGAGGGCCGGGATTATCCCGAGGCGGTCAAGCAGCTCGAGCCTTTGACTACGCGCCTGATGGAGGCCGGGGAGCAGGCCGACGCGCAGTTCATGCTGGCCGAGGCCTACTACAATCTGCAGCGTTATAAGGACGCGGCTTGGGCTTACGACCGCTTCACCACGAATTATCCGGGAGATGAACGCCACATGCCCGCGCTTTTCCACTTGGGAGCCTCAAGGTTCAAGCTGGAGGATCATGCGGGAGCGGCCCAGGCCTTCCAAGCCGTGCGCGAGAAATATCCGAAGGCGAGCTATGCTCCCGTGGCCCTTTTCAACTCGGCTTTGGCCTACCGCAAGCTGGGCCGATGGGAAGACGCGGCCCTGGCTCTTAAGAATTACAAGAAGGACTACCCGGAGGCGGCCAAGACCTCGAATGCGTCCGCGGAACTGCTCGCCGTCTATGAGGAGCATCGGCAGTACGCCGCGGCTATCGAGACCCTTCTCGAGGAGCGCGAGACGCTCCCCGAGGACGACGCCCGCCGTCTGGAGCTGACGTATCGGCTGGGAGAGGATTACGCGGCTTTGGAGAAGGAGAATGAGGCCGTGGCCGCCTACGAGTCTTTGGCCGCAAATCCCATGAAGGGGAACGCCTATCGACTTTCCGCCTTGGCGAAGCTCGGCGAGATCTATGAGAAAAGAGCGCTCTGGGACAAGGCTCTGGCTATCTACGACGATCTGTCCCGCAGCGCGGCGCGCGGGGACTGGGCCGAGGCCGCCAAGGCCCGGGCCGAGGCCGTGCGCGAGAAGCTCCGTTCGGCGGCCCCATCGAACGCGGCTTCCCCGGCTGAGCCGCAGCCCGCGCATCCATGAGCCGGTCAGAGCGTTCGGACGACAAGGAGCGAGAATCGATGAGCATCCGATCTTGGACGGGCTGGTGGCTGTTCGCGGTCCTCTGCGGGACGTTCGGCTCGTCTTTCGCGCAGACTCCCTCGACGCTGAGCTTCTCCCCGAACAAGGACGGCGTCAAGGACGAGGTGACCTTCAAGCTCAAGCTCGACAAGGACACCGCGGTCAGCCAATGGCTCTTTGAGATCAAGGACAAGGCCGGGACGCTGGTCAAGAGCTTTCAGGGCAAGGGCCGTCCGCCGGAAGTACTGCAGTGGGAAGGCAAGGACATGAGCGACCGTCTGGTCGTCGACGGCGTCTATTATTATTCCCTGGGACTGAGGACTCCCGCGGGCAACCAGACGGCGATCGCTCCCTCGCCGCTGATCGTGGACCGCGTCTACCCCGCGGCTTCGGCTTCCGTGAAGCCGGAGATCTTCTCGCCCAACGGAGACGGGATCAAGGATGAGGCGGAGTTCGACCTGAAGGCCGACGATTCCAACGGCATCTACAGCTGGCTCTTGAGCATCAAGGACCGCGACGGAGCGGCCGCGCGTTCGATCCGAGGCCGCGGAATGCCGCCCGCGGCCGTGCGCTGGGACGGGCGGGGCGATTTCGAGGAGGACGTCCCGGACGGCGCGTACACCTTCGAGCTCCAGGTTCACGACGTGGCCGGGAACATGATCACCACTCTTGCGCAGAAGATCCAGATCGACCGCGCCGGACAGGCCTCGACCGTGGACGTCCAGCCGCCGCTGTTCTCGCCCAACGGCGACGGCTACAAGGACACGGTGACGCTCAACATCATCAGCGCGGGGGGCACGGACGTCGCGCGCTGGGAGCTGCGGATCATCGATCGCAATGGGAAGACCGCCAAGGAGTTCTCCGGCGATGGAGAGGCTCCGGCCCGGATCGTTTGGGACGGCCTGCTGGAGAAGAAGAAGGTCGCCGCCGACGGCGTCTATCAGGTCGTGCTCACCGAGAACGACCGCGCCGGCAACAAGGCCTCCTCGACGCCGCAGCCCTTGGAGATCGACGACACTCCTCCCCTGGTCATGGCGGTCCTGGAGCCCAATCTCCTGTCTCCCAACAGGGACGGCGTCAAGGATGAAGGGCTCTTCAGCGTGAAGGCCGAGGATGCCAGCCCGCTCTCTTCCTGGACTCTGCGGGTCTACAACGACGTCGGGCGCATCATGAGGACCTTCAAGGGGCCCGAGGGCTCCAAGCCGCGCGAGAAGATCGCCTGGGACGGGACCGACGACAACGGGGCGCCGCTCAGCGACGGGAGCTACACCTACGCCTTGGAAGCCGTGGACATCGCCGGCAACAAGGCTCTCACCGCGCCCATGCCCGCGCGATTGGACCGCACGCCGCCGCTGCTGGAGGTTTCGGCGCAGCCGCAGCTCTTCTCTCCCAACGGGGACGGGGTACTGGATGCGCTGACCTTCAAGCTCGGCGTGGCGGATGCCAGCCCTCTCGAGTTCTGGCGGCTGGAAGCGCGCAACGCGGCCGGGGACTTGGTGCGTTTCTTCACGGGTCCGGCGGATGTCCCCGCGCCTGCCTCCGTTCTGTGGGACGGGAAGAACCAGGACCGCGCGCCCCTGCCGGATGGGGAATATGGATATATCCTCAAGGCCAAGGACATCGTGGGCAACGAGGCCGCCACTCCTGAACAAAAAGTCATCATCGGCGCGACCCGCCCGGAGCCCGTGCTGAGTTCGGATCTTCGCGCCATCTCTCCGAACGCCGACGGCTTCAAGGACGAGGCTCTGCTCTCGCTGGGCGTCAAGTATTTCAACAAGATCACGGAGTGGTCGGTGAGGATCGTGCCCAAGGACGCCGGGGAGGGGGAGAAGGCCGAGTCCCAGAAGCGGGTGTTCCAAGGCCGCGGGGACGTTCCGGGAAACCTGCGCTGGGCGGGCGAGCGCGACGACAAGAGGCCTTTGCCGGACGGAGAATACCTCTGCACTCTGGATGTCGTGGACGCCGCGGGCAATCGTTCCGCGACGCCGCCCCAGCCCGTGCGCATCGACACGACCAAGCCGGCGATCACGATCCAGGTCTCTCCCGACCGGTTCTCGCCCAACGGAGACAACGTCAAGGACGAGGCGGTCTTCATCCCCAGCTATCAGGACGCCAGCCCCATCCTGGATTGGACGCTCAGCGTCCTGGATGCGGCCAAGAAGGTCGTTTGGACGCAGTCCGGCAAGGAGAAGCTCCCGCTGTTCGTCGCTTGGAAGGGGGAGGATGAGAAAGGCGCGCGTCTGCCCGACGGCAGCTACAACTACGTCTTCACGGCGCAGGACGAGGTAGGCAACCGTTCCACGACCTTGGAGCAGATCGTGCGCATCGACAACACACCGCCCGAGGTTTCCCTGCAGGTCGACCCGGACCTCTTCTCGCCCAACGGCGACGGGGTCAAGGATGAGACCCTGTTCCAGTTGGACGCCAAGGACGCTTCCGACATCTCCCAGTGGCTGCTCACGGTCTGGCAGGACAAGCTTGTGGTCAAGACCTTCAAGGGCATCGGCCGTCCGCCCAAGAACTTCCCTTGGGACGGGAGCAACGATCGGGGCCGCACCGTCCAGGACGGACGCTGCCGCGCCGTGCTTTCCGTGACCGACGAGGTGGGCAACACGGGCGAGAGCCCGGAGGTGTTCGTGCGGGTGGACACCTCCAAGCCGCTGGTCACCGTCGAGGCGGAGACCGACAAGCTCGAGGAGCTCGTGCCGCAGATGACCGTGACCCAGCAGAACAAGGACCTGGTCATCTCGCTCTCCAGCGAGGTGCTTTTCGACACCGGGCAATCCAAGCTCAAGAGCCAGGCCTATCCCACGCTCATGAAGGCCGTGCACCTGGTGCGGCGCTATCCCCTGCGCAAGGTCCGCATCGAGGGCCATGCCGACAACCGCAACATCCACAACGAGGAGTTCAAGGACAATCTGGAGCTTTCCCGCGGGAGAGCTCAGGCCGTGATGCAGTTCTTCATCGAGCGGGGCAATATCGAAGCCGCCCGCATGAGCGCCGAAGGCTACGGCGACACGCGGCCGCGGGCCTCCAACAAGACTCCGGAAGGCCAGAGCCAGAACCGCCGGGTGGAGATCATCCTGAAGAAGGAAGGGAGCTGAGGAGACTATGCCTGATATCAACATACTGGAAGTCCTGCGCACGAGCTTCACGCTGATACTGCTCTTGTTCTGCTCGATCCTCACCTTGACGTTCGCGCTCGAACGATGGTGGTACTTCCGGTGCGTGAACATCGACGGCCGCGCCTTCATGGCGGCGCTCAAGCAGCTCCTGGAGTCCGACAAGTTCCCGGATGCCTTGAAGTTCTGCAAGGAGACCCCGGGCCCCTTGGCTTCCCTGATGCGCGTGGCCGTGGAGAGCCGATCCAAGTCCAAGAGCGAGGTCCTGGCCCTGCTCAACGCCCAGCAGATCGACGAGCGCGCGCGCCTGGAGCGCTACCTGGGCATCATCGGGACCATGGGAAACACGGCCCCCTTCATCGGGCTTTTCGGCACGGTCGTGGGCATCATCCGCGCCTTCCACGACCTGGCTCTTTCCGGTTCAGGAGGCCCTTCCGTGGTCGCCGCCGGCATCGCCGAGGCTCTGGTGGCGACGGCCGGAGGGCTCGCCGTGGCCATTCCCTCGGTCGTGCTCTACAACTACTTCATGAAGAAGGTCAAGGACCTCTCCTCGGACATGGAAGCCTCGGGCATCCGCGTCCTGGTCTATCTGGGCTTGGGTTAAGGGGAGGGAGAACAGGCCCATGGGGATGCAGTCCGGCTCTTCGCAGGGACCCATCACGGACATCAACGTGACTCCGCTGGTGGGCGTCTGCCTGGTGCTGGTCATCATCTTCATGGTCATCGCGCCTTTCGCCCTGCAGGCCGGCATCGAGGTCTCCTCCACGCGCATGGGCGCGGCCAAGGGCAAGGCCGCGCTGGAGCGCAACGTGCGGGTCCTCCTCGACGAGAAGCGGCGCCTGCAGATCAACGGCGAAGCGGTGTCCTGGGAGGACTTTGACGCGAAGCTTCGCGCGGCCGTCTCGCGCAGCGCGGACAAGCTCGTCAGCGTGGACGCTTCCCCCAAGGCTCAGGTCTCCGACGTCGTCGAGATCCTGGATATGGCCAAACAGAACGGAGCGCGGCGCCTGGCGCTGCTCAATCCCTGATGGCAGGCTCGACATATTCCAACAGCGGGCCCATCACCGGGATCAACATCACCCCGTTGGTGGATGTCTGCCTGGTGCTGGTCATCATCTTCATGGTCGCCACCCCCTTGATGATGCAGCCCAATCTTCCCGTCGAACTCCCGAAGGCCCGCACCGCCGAGGGCGAGGAGACCGACAATGTCACCCTCACCATCACGGCCGACGGGCAGTGGGCGCTCAACGAGACCCCCATGACGCTCGAAGCGCTGCCCGCCGCGCTGCGCAGCAAGGTGGAGCAGAGCCGCGACGGCTACGTCATCGTCCGAGCGGACCGGCGAGTCCCCTACGGCTGGGCCCAGAACGGGCTGCGCATGGCCCGGGAAGCCGGGGCGCGCATCTTGGCGCTGGCCACGGAACAGAAGAGCCGGCAAGAGGTCGGGCGTGGAAAATGAGGCGAGGCGCATCCAGGGTTCCGCGCTTATCTCCATGTCTTTTCATGCGCTTATCTTCGGGCTGTATTTCTTTTTGAAGGCGACGCAGAGCACGACCGGCGAGCTCATCGCGCAGGTGGAGCTCCTGGACATCCGGCCCGAGGCGCCGGCCGTGGAGCAGTCTTCGCCCGCGCGCATGCCCAGGAGCGTCAGGGATTTTCTGCAGATGGCTCTGCCGAAGCTTCCCTCGGCCGCGCAGGAGGCGGCCGTGCAGGACATCGAGACCAAGGCCCTGCCGTCCCCGGTGCAGAGGGAGACCCTGCCCCAGCGCAGGTTCGTGGACAAAGGGATGCTGGATGCTCGTCCGACTTTATCCTTGAATGCTTCCCGCGCGCCCAAGGGCCCGGCCGCGGCCTTGTCGGATGTCTCCGCGAAGTCCGCGGCCGCTTCCGTGAGTTCCGATCTCGGGGACATGGACGCTCGGCCTGCCATCGATCTGGAGGAAGTCGGAAGGAAAGCCGTCGTCGGCGGAGGGGGGAGCCTGCGCATCGATCCGAACGTGAGGGCCGCGCGCGCGTCGAATCTCGCGGAGATCGGAGCGTCGGCACGTCCGCGGGCCCCGGCCGTCTCTCAGTCCGCGGCGGCATCGGGAGGCATCCTTCTCGCGGACGCGGCCCCGGCCCGAGGCCCCGCCCGCCTGAGTCCGAAGCTTCCTTACGGCTACACGCGGCCGGGCGGCGAGATCTCTCTGCGAGAACGGCCCGCGGCCGCCCGCGCTCAGGCCGAGATCGCGCCGCCGGCGCAGCCGCAGAAGGCCCAGCCGCTCGATGCCGCGCTCCAGCCCTCGATGAAGTCCATGGAGCTCTCCGGTCCCTTGGCGAGCCGGCGGGTCCTTCGCCATGAACTGCCCTCGTATCCCGCTTGGGCGCGCGAACAAGGGGTCCAGGCCGAGGTCATGATCCGATTCTTCGTCTCGTCCGACGGCCGCGTGCGCGATCGGTTCCTCATCGAGAAGACTTCGGGCTACGCGGAGATGGATCAGCTTTGCAAGGAGGTCTTGAAAAAATGGCTCTTCGTTTCTTTGCCGGAGGACGCGGGGGATCAATGGGGAATCGTCACTTTCCGCTTCCGCTTGCGCTGACGCTGCTGCTGCTGCCGGACGCCGCGCCTTGGGCGCGGGCCGGCGAGGGAGGAGGCGTGCTGCCCGACGTCCTCATCCAGGCCGAAGAGAAGAGGGAGGCATCCTCCGAGAAGCCGCCGCTCGATCTTCCGCTCAAGGAGGAGACGCCCTTGGAGTTCGCGCTCAAGACGGAGGAGGAGCTCCGCGTGCGCTTTCCGCAGGAGGTCGTGGCGTCCACGAAGTTCGCCACGGGCCTTTCGGAAAGCCCTTATGCGGCCGTGCCGGCGAACAATCGGATAGTGATGGCGTGGAAGGGGGAGCCTGCGCAGGTATTCTTCCCGGCGCAGGAACTGGCCAAGGTCCACAAAGGGAAGGAGGGGAAGAAGGGGAAGTCCGCGACCTCTTGGGAGTGGGTGGTGGCCGATTCCGCCGGCAGGGTGTTTCGGCGCTTCGCGGGAGAAGGCGAACCTCCCGCGCGCCTGGAGTTCGACGGGAAAGGCGAGGGCGGAGAGTGGCTCAAGGTCGGACAGGTCTATACGGGCGTTCTCAGCTACCGGGACGCAGCCGGCGCATCGCATACCGCCATGAGCCGGCCTTTCGCTCTTACGGGATTGGCATTGAAGATGGACTCGGGCTATGTGCTCCTTCTCTCCGTCAAGGCGGTCTTCGGCGAAGCCCTTGTGAAGGGGGCCTTTGCTCCGGGAGGCCGGGAGCTTCTTCAGGACGCCGCGCAGATCATCCAGCGCCATCATCCCGGGCTCAGCATCGAGACGGCGGCTTATCTCCGCCGCGCGGACCGGGCCGCGGCGCAGTCCGCGGCGGAGTCGTGCGCGAAGAGCTTGGCGCAGCGCCTCTTGATCGCCGATGAGAAGGTCGCGGCGTCCTCGCAGGCGGGCATCACGGATCTCGACGAGCGTTTGGAGATCCGTGTTCTGCATAAGTAGGCGCCCGCACGACAGGCAGGGGGAACCCCGGCAGGGTTCCCCACCGGGATGTCGGGTCGTACGGGAAGGGGTGCCCGAACTTTCGGGCGATTTATAGGAGGGCGTGCCGATGGAATGGAGGAAACGATGGTACGTGGAGCCGGAGCTCCAGTTCCCGATGATCGCCGCCCTGACGGCGGTGACGGTCATGCAGGGCCTCGTCTTGGGCTGGGGATTCTACAAGCTGCTCTCCATCGCCAAGCAGTGGGAGCGCGCGGCCCAGGTGTCGGATTTCTTCCTGACGTTCCTGTTCGTCGTCATCCCGGCGGTCCTCATCAGCCTCGTCTCCGGGGCCTATCTCTCCTACCGCGTCGCGGAACCGGTCGCCAGGATGCGCAAGGCGCTTTCGGATATCGAGCGCGGAGACCTCGAAGCGGAGCTCCCTGCGGCGCAGACAGGTCCTCTGCAGGGCTGTTTGACGGATTTCAACCGCATGCTCCATTCTCTGCGGACGCTCCTCTACCGCGATCATCGGCATGCCCAGGAAGTCAATGAACTGGTCTCTCAGATACAGAAGTGGGGCGATGAACGCCGTGAGCTTCCTGACGAGGAGCGAAAGCGCCTTCGCAAGCTCGTCAACGACTGCAAGAGCCGCTTGAGCATCATCAACGCTCATTTCATGAAAGGGAAGAAGGAACTCCGATGAACCCGGTACGGTTTTCCGCGAGGAGGCGTTAAGATGGGCGCTCAGATATTGGTCGTTGACGATGATGATGAGGTCGCCGAGATCCTGCAGCTCAGCCTGAAGTCCTTGGGCTATGAGTCCCACTCCGAGTGCAACACCGCGGCGGCGCGGGCATGGCTCTCGGAGCATCCCGACGTCTTCTTGATCATCAGCGACATCATGATGCCCGACGGCAACGGCTTGGATTTCTGCCGCTGGGTGCGTTCCCAGCCCAAGTTGGAGAAGATCCCCATCATCATGTGCACGGGCTTGGGGGATGATGAGACCCTGAAAGACTCCCTGGAGCTCGGCGCGGTGGATTTCATCCATAAGCCCGTGTCCCTGGACGTCCTCAAGGAAAAGATCCGGCGCATCATTGCTCGCAGAGGTTCTTGACGGATCAGCGCGCAATGAAATAAGCGGATCGATCTTTCAAGGCGCCATTGAGCCGCGTAGCCCATTATGAGTCTTAGGGCCCAACGGCGCGTGGACCATGCGCCTCATGCGGAGCGCGGACGCTCTTCGTATCCTATCGGACAGATGACGCGTTCTCGTCGGGCGGCGGCATTCTTCGCGGCAGCGTTCTTCCTTGCTGCTTCGCGGTCCTTTTCCCAACAGGTCCTTTCTCCTGCCGCGGCTTTCCCCATCACCGCGTCCCTCCCGCTCGTCCTTCCTTCCGTTCCGGGTTCGGCGGTTTCAGGGGATCCCGTTGTCGTCGAGGACCGGGCGCTTCCCGTCGGCGTCGCCTCATCCCTGGAAGATCCGGCGGATGTTCCGGCCGCTGCCGTCGTGTCGGAGAAAGAGGGGGGATCCCCGGCTCGCGCAGCAGAAACTTTCGCGAGCATCTCCGCGAATGTCTCCGTTCAGGAACCGCATGCCGAGGGGGCTCATGCTCCCATTCGCGGAGCGCGCGCAAAGGAATCGGGAAAGCGGGATCACAAAGGCGCGGCGCAGCCGGTCAGGGATCAGGACGCGGCGCAGTCGCGGCGGGCGTTGGCGCTCGCTTTGCAGGATGCGGGGATCTTCGACGGCGCTCACGCTCGGCCTTCCGCGCAGCCGCTTGCGCGAGAGCCGTCATCGAACCCATCCGCCAAGGGGCTTGAAGAGCTCCGCGGACTGCGCGGCTTGGCTCTGCTCAAGGCTTTGCACAAGCTCTCGGGCCAGGGAGCGCATCGCCGCGATTACAAGGAATCCATGCATTTCCTTTTCTCCGATGCCGACAACGTCGAGCGCGACGGCGCGCGCGGGATTGTGGACGCCTATTCCGGAACGTTCGTCCCGGGAACGGGAGGCAAAGCTCCAGATTACGCCATCGCTGAAAAGCTCGATGACGGGCAAGAGGGGCCGGACCACATCAATGCCGAGCATGCGGTGCCGCATTCCTTTTTCGGCGATCAGGAGTGGATCTATTCCGACCTGCACCACATGCTGGCTGTGTCCGCGCGAGCCAATCAGAAGAGGAGCTCGCTTCCTTTCGGGGAGGTCTCGGGCGATGAGTCTCCTGACTATTCGAATGTCGGCGGCGCAAAGGCCGCGATCGGGGTCTTCGAGCCTCCGGACTTCTCGAAAGGGCGCATCGCCCGAGCCGTGCTCTATGTCTTCACGCGGTATTATGAACGGAAGATCCATGCGGTCGTCGACGGGGTGGGCCGGAAGGTCAAGCTCGGCAGCGTTTTCTGGGGAGGGGGTCTCGGCGAACTGCGCATGATCCTGCGCTGGAACCGCGAACATCCGCCCACGGACTTCGAGCGCCGGCGCAACGATATCGTGCAGGACTTCCAAGGCGGCCGCAACCCTTTCGTGGACGACCCTTCCCTGGCCGATCGTATCGGGGAAGAGGTCTTGCGCAGCGCCTTCGCCTTGCCGAAGAAGAAGGCTCCTCATCGATCGCTTCGTCGGACCGCAGCCCGGGGACTCCGGTCCGCTGAAGAGCGTGTCCAGGGGAACGCGCTCGAATTCTCAAACGCGCACAAGCAGAAGGTCCGGGAGTCGGCCGAACAGCTCGAACGCAGCGGCGGGCAGGATTTCATGGATGAGAAGGTCCTGCGCGGATTCTACGACGGCGCTCAGACGGACCCGCAGAGTCAGCAGCAGCACAAGAAGAAAGGGCATGCCTCGGGCTCGAAGCACGGCCATCCGGGCAAGAATTTCCGCGGGAAGCCTGCGCATGATCGGCTTTCCGATTTCGACGGGCTTTCCGGGGAAGCCCTGCTCTCGGCTCTGCATAAGTTCGCCGGGCGCGGCCATCAGTCGCGCGGTTATCACAAGGCCTGCCAATACCTGTTTTCCATGGCCGACAATGTGACGGTCGACGGGAAGCAGGGGGTCGCGGATGCTTATTCCGGGGTCTTTGTCCCGGGCACGAGCGGCAATGGAGCGGATTATGCGACTTCCTCGGATGAGGATGGCGACGGGTATTCGGAAACCCTCGGCATGAATCCCGAGCATGTCTGGCCGCAATCCTTCTTCAAGCACCGTTCCCCCATGTACGCGGACATGCACAGTCTCATGGCGACCTTCAGCCATTCCAATGACGCGAGAGGGCATCGTCCCTTCGGCAGCGCTGCCAACGGGGACTGGTATTCGAACAATGGCGGCGCCAAGTCCGACGGCTTCGTGTTCGAGCCTCCGGATTTCAGCAAGGGACGCGTGGCGCGGGCATTGCTCTATTTCTTCACGCGCTACTATGACCGGGACATATGCCTCAAGGCCGGCCAGAAGGGATTCTGGGGCCTGAGGGTGGAGACGTTCCTTCGTTGGAATCGGGAGTATCCGCCCACGAATTTCGAGAAGAGGCGCAACGATCTCGTCGAGGAATTCCAAGGCAATCGCAACCCTTTTGTGGATGATCCGATGCTCGCCGACCGCATCGGCGCCGAGGCTTTCCGCTTTCCAGGCCAGGAAGCCTCGGACCAAGTCCTCCGTTCCGCGCCCCTGCATGTCCGTTCCCAGAAAGGGCATGGCCGGCCGGTCCAGAAGGGTCATCACCGGCCGCACATCCCCGCCAACCTCTTCCTCCGCCTGGGTCGTTAACCGGAAAAAATCAGTCGGCCTCAAATCTGTCCATGTCTGAATTCTTCCGGCTAAGTTGACCCCCGGCACCAAGCGTGTTATAATAGCAGTCGAAGTTTGGGAGTGCTAATTATCCGCCATGAGACAGTTGGACCCGAAAGTCGCTGAGGAGCGCAAGAAGAAGGTCCTGCAGTGGGTCGTGCATTACCATATCAAGACCTCGCGCCCCATCGCCTCTTCCGCTCTGGCCGAGGAAGCCGGGCTCGAGCTTTCCAGCGCCACCATCCGCAGCATCCTCTCCGAACTGGAGGCGGAAGGCTATCTCGTCCAGCCGCATACCTCCGCCGGCCGCGTGCCCACGGACCGGGGCTACCGTTATTACGTGGACTATCTGGAAGGGGTCCAGCGCCTGGCCTCCGGCGAGAAGGAGCGCATCGAGAGCCAGTACCGCAACCGGCTCGACGAACTCGACCGAGTCCTTTCGCATACCTCCCGTCTGCTTTCAAGCGCTTCGCACGGCGCGGGCTTGGTGCTCTCTCCCAAGGTCGAGAGCCAGGGGCTCAAGCGCATCGAGCTCATCGGCCTGGGAGGCAACCGCGCGCTGGCCATCCTGGTCACCCAGGCAGGCAAGGTCCTGCACTGGCCCATGCAGCTTTCCTTCGCTCCTTCGGAGTCCCGTCTGCACATGCTCAACCGCTTTCTCAACGACCATGTGGGCGGCAAGTCCATCCAAGAGGTCCGGCAGATCCTGGCCCGGCAATTGGAGCACGCGGAGCTCGAGATCCGGGAACTCCAGCAGTTCGCGCACGCGCTTTTGGGAGAGCTGGAGTCCGCTTTCGGGCCCGAGGATCTTTATCTTGAGGGGACCGCGGGCGTGGTGGCGCACACCGAGGATTTCGGGGATGCGCGGGAGATCCATCAGCTTGTGCGCATGCTCGAGGAGCGCACGCATCTTTCCGAACTCCTGCAGGAGCGCTTCCAGCGAAGGCTGGACCGCGCGCGCGCCGGCGATGAGACCGGCGTGGAGGTCCTCATCGGAGAGGAGAGCCATCTTCCGGCTCTGCGCAACGTGAGCCTGGTCACTACGACTTATCGCGTCGGAGACCGGCATGTGGGGCTTTTGGGCGTGCTCGGTCCGAAGCGGATGGAATATTCGCGCATGATGTCTTTAGTGGACTATATGGGCGATGTCGTCACTCGTGCTTTGGAGGCGTGGGATGTCGAGCCACAAGAAGGCGCATCCGGACCCGACGGGCGCTGAGCCCAAGCCGAAGTGCTGCGCGGGCGAAGAGCCCTGCGCGCAGGAGAGTTGCGCCTCTTCGCAGTGCGATGCTTCCGGCTGCGGCTGCGGGGGAAAGGCGCCGGAGCCTGCTCCACAGGAGGAGCAGGATTATTACGGACAGCTCCTGCGGCTCAAGGCGGAATTCGAGAACTACCGCAAGCGCGTGGATCGCGACAAGCCGCAATGGGAGCGCCGCGGCGTCGAACAGCTTTTGGCGCGCCTTCTGCCGCTCTACGACGTGCTGCTCTCGGCGCACCAGCAGCTCGCGCGCCAGGGAGAGGCGTTGTCCAAGTCCGGGGAAGGCTCGGCCGCGGCCGTCGAGCTCGGCAGAGGCTTGGAACTCATCTTCAAGGAGTTTACCAAGCTCTTCGAGTCCGAGGGCGTGCAGGTCATCGCCTGCGCCGGCAAGCCGTATGATTTCAACCTGCACGAGGTGCTCGGGCAGGTGGAGACGGACGCGCATCCGGAAGGGACCGTGGTGGAGGAACTCCAGCGCGGCTATACGCTGGCGGGCCGCGTACTGCGTCCCGCCAAAGTCCGTATCGCGAAGAAGCCCTCATAAGAGAGACCCCCGCACGTCAGAGCGCGCTCAGAGCGCGCGGCGGGGGAAGAGAGGGAAGAAAAGGGGCGTTATTGAAGAGGCCCCCACGCGTCAGGGCGCGGTTAGAGCGCCCGTGGGGGTTTGCGGGGGCGAATGGGGCGTTGTTTATAAGGAGAATAGCTATGAGCAAAATAATCGGAATAGACTTAGGGACATCGAACACGGCTGCGGCGGTTTTGGAGGGCGGCAAGCCCACCATCATCCCCTCGGCCGAGGGCACGAGCGTGGGCGGCAAGGCCTTCCCGTCCTACGTGGCCTTCACCAAGGACGGTCAGCTGCTCGTGGGCGAACCCGCGCGCCGGCAGGCCGTGGGCAATACCGAAGGCACGGCCATGGCCTTCAAGCGCCGCATGGGCGAGGACTACCATTTCAAGCTGCACGGCAAGGAATACACGCCCCAGCAGCTCTCGGGCTTCCTGCTCCAGAAGGTCAAGCGAGATGCCGAGGCTTTCCTGGGCGAGACCATCGAGAAGGCCGTCATCACGGTGCCGGCCTACTTCAACGACAACCAGCGCCAGGCCACCAAGGACGCGGGCCGCATCGCGGGCTTGGAGGTCGTGCGCATCGTCAACGAGCCCACCGCGGCCTGCCTGGCCTACGGCCTCGACAAGAAGGGCAAGGACGAGAAGATCATGGTCTTCGACCTGGGCGGAGGCACGCTCGACGTCACCGTCATGGATTTCGGCGGGGGCGTCTTCGAGGTCATCTCCACCTCCGGCGACACCAAGCTCGGCGGCACGGACATGGACAACGTGCTCATCGACCATATCGTCTCCGAATTCCGCAAGGAGACCGGCATCGACGTGTCCAAGGATCCCATGGCCCTGCAGCGCGTGCGCGAGGCCGCGGAGAAGGCGAAGATCGAGCTCTCCAATGTCATGGAGACGGACCTCAATCTCCCATTCATCACGGCCGAGAACAACGTGCCCAAGCACTTGGTGCAGAAGCTGACCCGGTCCAAGCTGGAGTCCCTGGTCTCCTCCATCGTGGAGCGCTGCCGCCATTCCATCGACCAGGCGCTCACCGACGGGAAGCTCAAGACCTCCGACATCACGAAGATCATCCTCGTGGGCGGCCCCACGCGCATGCCGGTCGTCCAGCGCTTCGTGGAGGAGCACGTGGGCCGCAAGGTCGAGCGCGGCATCGATCCCATGGAGTGCGTGGCCAACGGCGCGGGCGTGCAGGCCGCGGTGCTCACCGGCGAGGTCAAGGACGTGCTGCTCCTCGACGTTACGCCGCTGACCCTGGGCATCGAGACCCTGGGCGGAGTCATGACGCCTCTCATCGAGCGCAACACCACCATCCCGGTCGAGAAGTCTCAGACCTTCTCCACGGCCGCCGACAACCAGCCCGCGGTCACGGTGCACGTGCTCCAAGGCGAGCGGCCCATGGCCAAGGACAACGTGTCCCTGGGCAAGTTCGACTTGGACGGGATCCCGCCCGCTCCGCGCGGCATGCCCCAGATCAAGGTGAGCTTCTCCATCGACGCCAACGGCCTGCTCAGCGTGCGCGCCGAGGACCTGGGCACCAAGAAGACCCAGCACATCACCATCACGGCCAAGAACAAGCTCAACAAGGAAGAAGTCGAGAAATTCGTGCGCGAGGCCGAGAAGTTCGCCGAGGAAGACAAGAAGAACAAGGCCAAGATCGAGGCCAAGAACGAGGCGGACACGGTGCTCTACTCGGCGGAGAAGGCCCTGCGCGAGCACGGCGACAAGGTTTCCCAGGATGAGCGGGGAGCCATCGATCGCGCGGTCACCGAGCTCAAGGACGCGATGAAGAGCGAGGACCCCGAGCGCATCAACAAGTCCAAGGACGCTCTGATGCAGGCTTCGCAAAAGCTGGGTGAGGCGATTTATAAAGAAGCGGCCCAGAAGGCCCAGGCCGAGGCCGCGCAGAAGGGCGGGGCCGCCTCTCCGGAGTCGGACAAAAAAGACAAGCCGGACGTGGTGGATGCCGAGGTCGTCGACGAGGACAAGAAAGAGAAAGCGTAATCGTTCAGAGTCACCTTGGCTAAAGATTATTACGAGACGCTCGGCGTCGCGCGCAATGCCACGGAGGCGGAGATCAAATCCGCCTTCCGCAAGCTCGCGCTCAAATGCCATCCGGACCGCAATCCCGGCAACAAAGAGGCCGAGGACCGCTTCAAGCAGATCAACGGAGCCTACGAGGTCCTTTCCGACGCCAAGAAGAGGCAGGTCTACGATCAGTACGGCGAGGCCGGACTCTCCGGCGGCGGGGGGCATCCGGGCGGCGGGTTCGGGGGCTTCCAGCACGGAGAGGGCGCCGACGTCTTCGGAGATATCTTCGAGCAGTTCTTCGGCGCGGGCGGGGGGCATCCGGGAGCCGGACGCAGCCGCACGCGGCGCGGTCATGACCTGAAGGCCGAGATAGTGGTCTCTCTGGAGGATGCCTACGAGGGAGTTCAGAAGCCCCTCGAGTACGAACGCATCGAGGCTTGCTCCGTCTGCCGCGGCACGGGCGCCAAGCCGGGCACGGGTCTTAAAAAGTGCGCGACCTGCCGCGGCGCAGGCCGCGTGCAGTTCTCCCAAGGCTTCTTCGCCATGACCCAGTCCTGCCCGGCCTGCGGCGGCGCCGGACAGATCGTGGAAACCCCCTGCAGGGATTGCGGGGGCGCGGGCCTTGCGCGCAAGAAGCACAAGGTCACCCTGCGCATCCCCGCCGGCATCTATGACGGAGCGACCCTGCGCATCGCGGGAGAGGGAGAGTCCGGCGCGCGCGGCGGAACTCCCGGAGACCTTTTCGTAGACGTGCGCGTGAAGGCGCATTCCAAGTTCGAGCGGGAGGAAGACGACCTGGTCTTCGCGCTCAAGCTGAGCTTTCCTCAGGCCGCCTTGGGCTGCACGCTTTCGGTGCCGGCCATCGACGGGAGCCGGTCCAAGATCAAGATACACTCCGGCGTCCAGCACGGGGCTCTTCTGCGCATCGCGGGCAAGGGCATGCCGCGTCTGCGGGGCCGAGGCTACGGGGACCTGCTCGTGCGCCTGGAACTGGAGGTCCCGCGCGAACTCGGGCCCAAGGAGCGCTCGCTCATCGAGGAACTTGGCCGATTGCTGCACGGAGAAGAGCCCGCGTCCGAGGACGTCCCGGCGCCCGGCGCCGAGCCCTCCGAGAAAACGCCCCTCGGACATGAGGGCGGGATCTTCGACAAGATCTTCGGGAAATAGTACTTTCTCAGCATGCCCCAATTCTTGATCGCGCCGGAAGACGTGCAGGGCGAGCGCTTCGTGCTGCGCGGTCCCGAGGCTTTCCATGTGGCCAAGGTCCTGCGGCGCAAGGTCGGGCAATCCTTGGAGATATTCGACGGCAAGGGCGGACGCTACGCCGCGGTCATCGAGTCTCTTCCCGAGGACGGCACGGTCGAGGGGCGCATTACCGGCATCCTGCATTCTTCGGCCAAGGGGACGAAGATCTCGCTCGAACTCTACCTGGGCCTGCTCAAATCCTCGCGCTGGGACTGGGCCCTGGAGAAGGCCGCGGAGATCGGAGTCTCGGCCATCATCCCGGTCCTCACTCCGCGTACCGTTGTCCAGCTGCGCGAGGAAGCCGGTCCCAAGAAGGCTGAGCGCTGGCGCAAGGTCCTGATCGCGGCCGCCAAGCAGTGCGGACGACCCGAGATTCCGGAGCTGCGCGAGCCCGTGCAGTATCGCGAGGCCATCGTGAGCGCGGCCAAGGAAGGGCCGACCTTCATGGGCTGGGCCAAGACATCGGGAGCAGATACGTCGCTGCATGAAGCCGTGCTCGAAGCGCGCAAGAAGCAGGCCGAATCCATGAAGATCAATCTTTTCATCGGCCCGGAGGGGGGATTCTCCGAGGATGAGGCGGAGCTCGCCGAACTCGAGGGCGCGCATCTCTTCCACCTGGGCTCCACCACTCTGCGCGGAGAGACCGCCGCCATCGTAGCCTCTTCTTTGTTGCTGCACGAGTTCGGCTCCCTCTAGCCGGAAAAATTCGTGTACCTCAAATTTATCCATGTCGAATTTTTCCGGAGGGGGTTTCAATACGGCGGCCATCGTCATTCCGGCGGAAGCCGATGTCCTGTCGTCATTCCGGCGGAAGCCGGAATCCAGGGATAGGCCGTAAGGCCTATAAAGCGATAGACTTTTCCCTTTCATGGATTAGGCCTTTCGTTCCTGTGCGCGGCGTCTCGCGGCGTATATACTGTCCGAATGAGAGTTTTTCTCAGGAGGAAGCTCATGCGTGTCTCCATGGTGATATCGGCGCTGCTCGTATCGGTTCTTTTTTCTTCCGTGTTCGCCGAGGGAGAGGCGTCTTTTGACGGTGATGGGCGGTCCCAGATCATCATGGAGGAGACCCTCAAAGGAGATCGATCCTCGGGCCTCCCGGATATGAACCTCACCGTTAGGATGCGCCCGGTGACGCAGGCTGAAATCGTCAAGATGAAGAAAGAGGTCCTCGCGAGCGAAGACAGCCAGCGGGCGCTCTTGAAGAACGGCTGGCTGATCGGCGAGCCAGGCTGTAGTTCCTATGGCTCATACATCGTGAAAAACGGCGAGGAGTTTTGCGGGATCATGTCGCAGTGGATGATCCAGAGAGGCTTCCCGTTCGGGCTCAGGGTGAAATCCGACGATGGATCCGAGGGAAGCGACCAAGACCTCGACGATATGCTGCAGCTGGTCCATATACTTTTGGGGGCTGATCCGGCGGGGAAATCCAAGACCGCGCGCATCTTGGCCGACAAGGACATCCTCTTCGCGCATGGCTGGAACCTGACGCGCAAAGAGAAGCTCTTCGGCGGGCTTGTCGAAGAGGGGCTCGTCGCCCGGATGGGGAGCACGCGCGTCGAAGTTTCCAATGAGGATACCCTCCTGCGGATCATCTCGGACCTTAAAGCGATCAAGGAACGCCCCGTGGTTATCGAGGGCGTCCAGTTTATTCAGACGAACTGAAGCCGGCAGGCGGAGTTTTCTAACGGTCGATCGCGGCGAACACTCTGCTTTTTGGGTGTTCGCCGCGATTAATCGCATAATATCCGCATGATGCGCTCGATTATGTCTCTTTCGGCGTTCCTCGGCGGCTATGTCGGCGCGCAGTATTATCTGGCGTTCTGGGTGCGCAGGCATTTCGCGCTCTCGGCGGCCGGAGCCGCGGGAGCGCGCTGCACCCTGCTCCTGCTCTCGCTCGCTTTCCCGCTCTCCATGATCCTTCATCGCCATTCAGACGGCTCTTTGGCTCGGGCTTTTTCGTTCGCGTCGACGTTCTGGCTCGGGCTGTGGTGGATATGGCTGGCCTGCGCCTTGGCCGGAGATTTGATCGAACTCTCCTTGCGGTGGTCGCGCTGGGCAGGGCCTTCGGCTGCCGCGGCGACGTGGCTCATCCCGGTCTTCACGCTCGCGTTCACGGGCTGGGCGCTCTACGAGGGCAGCCGCGCGCCGCTCTTGCGGGAAGTGGAGATACGCCTTCCGGGTCTGCCCTCCGCGCTCGAAGGCTTCACCGTGCTCCAACTCTCGGACCTTCATCTGGAGTCCGGCTCGCGCATGCGCGCGTTCGCCCGGCTCGTAGACCGGATCAATGCCCTTTCACCCGACCTTGTGGCGCTCACCGGCGACATGGTGGACCCGGGTTTTGGCGCCAAGGAGGAACTTGCGGCGCTTGCGGGCCGCTTGCGCGCGCGAAGCGGAGTCTTTGCTGTGATGGGCAATCACGAATTCTATAATGGGGCCCGGTCCTCCGAGGCGCTCTATCGGCTCTGCGGCTTCAAGCTTTTGCGCAACGAGGTCGTGACCCTGCCCTCGGGCCTTCAGATCGCGGGCATCGACGACGCGCATGCCTCGGGAGCGGGACGCTCCGAGGCGGAGTCCCTGCTTTCTCGTTTGGATGCGGGGAAGCCCGCGCTCTACCTGAGCCATCAGCCCCTGTTCTTCGAGGCCTTTGCGCAAAAAGCCTCCGGACTCATGCTCTCCGGACACACGCACGGCGGGCAGATATTCCCTTTCGGGCTCATCGTGCGGCTCACCTATCCGCGGTTTTACGGGCTCTACCGCGCCGAGCGTTCGCAGGGCGGGGGAGGAGCTTTTCTTTATGTAAGCTCCGGCGCCGGGACATGGGGACCGCCCATGCGGCTCTTCGCTCCCGCGGAGGTCGTGCTCTTCACTTTCCGCTCGCAGCAACCCGCTGAAAAAACGAGCTATTGAAGGAGCGTGTCTCCAGATCGCGAAAGAGGCCGCTCGGACATATTCCTGAGAGGCTTCCTCTAGCTTCGGCAAGGCCTAGCCGGAAATAGGCCTATTATCGCCGACGCCGTGGGTCCTTTGGTCCATTCCGGCGAGGATGCATCCGGGCTACAATCCTTTTCAACGATCGCATCCGAGGGGTTTTTTATGAAGCGCGCTTTTCTGGGATTTTTGACGGCATCTTTCATTTGGGCCGCGGCTTCCTCGGCCTGCACGGCTTGTGCCGCGGGCCTCGTCCAGTCCCAGGCCGGCGGCGTCTTGCCCGGCGCTTTCGCGTTCCCGCCGGCGACGCCTGAGCAGATGAATGCTCTTAAGAAGGTCGCGAGACTGGGCATCCAGGACGATCCTCTGCGGTATTGCCTGGCGCATCTGGACACTTCCAGCGCGTTCGACCGCGCCGTTGCCGGCAGGGTGTTCGCGGCTGTTCCGGAGCTCGGACAGGGTTCTCGACTGCAGCAGATCGTTTCCTTGGAAAAGGCGGCTCTCGATGCCGGTTACGATATCGAGAGAGCGGCCGTGGCCCAGGCTCAAGCGGTCAAGGCTGCGGCCTTGGTGCGCGGAGGATTGGATGCCAAGGCCTTGAAGAAGGAATACCGGTCATTGCGCAAGTATGAGTCCCTGAGCATCGAGGCAGGCGTCAGCATCAGGGAGCTTTGGTCTTGGAAAGGGCTCATCGCGAAGGCCAAGAGCATCGCAAAAGCGCTCCAGGCCGAGGACGGATTGCAGAAGGAGGTTCTCGCTCCTTCCGGACACGGGGATTTCGAAACGCAGGAGTCTCGTCCGAAGCTGCGGGCCTACCGTCGCATGAAGAACGGGCGAGCCAAGGAGCTCCCTCCTCCCGGGCACATGGCTTTTGAAGAGCAGGGCTCTATTCCGCAGGCCGCTTCTTCCGGCTATTCCGAGCCGGGACGCGGGCACATGGACTTCTAAAACTCGCATAATATCCCTGCGGGAAGCCGCAGGCTTCCCGACTGCATGCGCATCTTCTTCAAGACCTTCGGCTGCCGCGTCAACCAGTATGAGACGGAGTCTCTGCGCGCGCGGCTTTTGAGCGGCGGCGTTCACTCCGAGTCTCCCGATTACGAGTCCGCCGAGGTCTGCATCCTCAACACCTGCACCGTGACCGGCGAGGCGGACAAGGACGCGCTCCTGCTCCTTCGCCGCATCAGCCGTCGCAATCCCTCGGCGCGCATCGTCGTGACCGGCTGTCTGGCCACGCGCGCGGCCGAGCAGGTGCTCCAAGCCGCGCCCGCGGCCCAGGTCGTGGGCAACGCGCGCAAGGAGGAACTCCCGGCGCTCTTGGGCCTGTCCGCGCAGGGCTGTCCGGCCGGGTCCGCGGGCATCGAGCGCAACCGCAGCCGGGCCGTGATCAAGGTCCAGGACGGCTGCGACATGAAGTGCAGCTACTGCATCGTCCCCTCGGTTCGGCCCGTGCTTTCGAGCCGCGCATTCCCTGAAGTCGCCGCCGAGGTCCGCGCGCTCCTGGCGCAAGGCATCCAGGAGATCGTGCTCTGCGGCGTCCGCCTGGGGCGCTGCGAGATGGAGGGGGGAAAGGGCCTTCTGGGGCTCCTCTCGGGACTCTGCGCCTTGGAGGGGGATTTTCGCATCCGCCTCTCGTCCTTGGAGATCTCGGATATCGGGGATGCGTTCCTCGACGGCTATGCGGCTCTGGGGGAGCGGGTTTGCCCTTCGTTCCATCTTCCCTTGCAGTCCGGTTCCGATTCCGTGCTCTCGCGCATGAACCGCTGCTATCGGACCGCTCATTTCCGCGCGCGAATGCAGGCCTTGCGCGAGCGTCTGCCCGGCGTTGCGGTCTTCACGGACATCCTCTGCGGCTTCCCCGGAGAGACCGATGAGGAGGCCGCGCAGACGCAGGCCTTCATCCGGGAGCTGCGGTTCGCCGGACTCCATGTGTTCCGCTTCTCTGCGCGCCCCGGGACTCCGGCCGCGGACCTGCCGGGACGGCTGAACCCGCCGCTCTTGCGCGAGCGCGCCGAGTCCTTGCGCGCGCTCGATGGAGAACTTCGCGCTGCGTTCGCGGCCGAAGCCGTGGGTTCTTTCCGCCGCGTCTTGGTCGAGGAGCGCTCCCCTGCCGCGACTGCGACCACGGACCATTTCCTTCGCGTGGAACTCGACCGGGACCCCGGTCCCGGCCTGCATTTCGTGCGCATCGCTTCCTCCAGCGGCCCTCTGGCTCGGGCCGTGGTCCAGCAAAGCAACTGGTCGGCCGAGTGAAGTTCCCTCTGTCATTCCGGCGCAAGCCGGAATCCAGGAGTTGCTGGACCCCGGCTTCCGCCGGGGCGACGACTTCGGACTGCTGAACGATTCTTCCGGCAAATGACAATCTAGGCCCTTGGACCCGCGCGGGGGGTGCCCACTGTGCACTGGCTGGCCTGCGGTTATCCGGTTATGTTAGAATCTCCGTTCTTCGAGGGTTGCCGGGTTCGCCTCAGGCGCTCTTGCGGGAACGGATATCGATAAAGAATGAGCGCCTGCATATTCTGCAAGATCGCTTCCGGCGAAGTGAGGTCCCAGAAGGTCTATGAGGACGACGAGGTCCTGGCCTTCAAGGATCTCAACGCCCAGGCTCCGGTGCATCTGCTCGTCATCCCGAAAAGGCACATCGCGAGCCTGGCGGCCAGCACGGCGGACGACGAAGCCCTCTTGGGCCGTCTGCAGTCGACGGTGCGCGCGGTGGCCGCGCAGGAAGGGCTTTCGAGCTTCCGCGTGGTGGCCAACAACGGGCGGGAGGCCGGGCAGAGCGTGGATCATCTTCACTACCACGTGCTCGGCGGACGGCGCCTGGGCTGGCCCCCGGGCTGAGGAGGACTGTTTTTTGGGGACGTCGCGGCCTGAAAGCGGCGGCTGCGGAAGGGACGGGATTTTCGGATGAGTTCTAAATTGAAATGGAAGTCGCATCCAAGGCGGTGAACTGAACAATGGTTTTCGTCAAGATACGCGAGAATGAGTCCATCGAGGAGGCGCTTCGCCGCTTCAAGCGCGAATGCGAGCGCAACGGCATCCTCAAGGAGATCAAGCGGCGCGAGCACTACCTCTCGCCCAGCGTGCGGCGCAAGCTCCGCCAACAGGAGTCCCTGCGCAAGATGCGGCGTCTGCGGCGCAAGCGCGCCATGCGGGCATAGCCGCCTCGGTGGCTTCCGATCCCGCGCTGGAGGACATCCGACAGCGCGTCGACATCGTCGAACTGGTCCGGGAGTATCTGCCCGGCCTCAAGCGCGCGGGGCGCAGCTTCAAGGCGTGCTGTCCGTTCCATCAGGAGAAGACTCCGTCGTTCACGGTCTCTTCGGAGCGGCAGACGTTCCACTGCTTCGGCTGCCAGACGGGAGGCGACCTCTTCACCTTCGTCATGAAGATGGAGGGGCTCGAGTTCCCGGAGGCCGTCGAGAAGCTGGCGGCTCGGGCGGGGGTGACCCTTCCCAAGCATCGCCAGGAAGCGAGCCCCGCGCAGCTTGAGCGCAAGCGTCTTGTGGAGGCTTTGGAACGGGCCCGGGAGTTCTATCACGGGCTCTTGGCCTCCAAGGACGCGCAGCTCGCCCGGCAATATCTGGAGAAGCGGGGCCTTCAGAGCGCGACGATCGAGTCCTTCAAGCTGGGTTTCGCTCCGGCCGACGGACGAGCGCTGCTGGCGGCGGCGGGGTCCAAGGGCTTCGATCAGGAGACTCTGCTCAAGGCCGGCTTGGCTTCCCGCAGGGACGGGGGGGCTTTCCGGGACTTCTTCCGCGGCAGGATTCTTTATCCGATCCAGAACGCGAAAGGGGAGACCGTGGGTTTCGGCGCGCGCGTGCTCGGTGCGGGCGAGCCGAAATATCTGAACACGGCCGATACGCCGCTCTTCTCCAAGGGGCGGATGCTGTATGGGTTCTTTGAAGGCCTTCCGGCTCTGCGCAAGGAGCGCAAGGCCGTGCTGATGGAAGGCTACATGGACGTGCTGGCGGCGCATCAGGCGGGATTCACCCATGCCTGCGCCCCGCTGGGCACGGCCGTGACCGAGGAGCATGCGGCGCTCCTGGCCCGCTATGTCGAGGAGGTCACATTCCTCTTCGATCCGGACGCGGCAGGCGCCTCGGCCGCGGTGCGCGGAGCCGAGCTCCTGCTCGAGAAAGGACTCAAAGTCCGCGTGGCCACGGTGCCGGGCGGCTTGGATCCCGATGAGTTGATCCAGGAAAAGGGCGCCAAGGCCTTGGCCCGCTGCCTGGAGGAGGGCGTGGATCTGGCGGAGTTTCGCACGATCCTGGAGCTTAAGGGCCGCTCGGGCGCTTTCCTGGAGCCCGATGAGAAGGTTCGGGTTGCGGCTCAGGTGCTGGAGACCATCCGCCGCTGTCCGGACGAGGTGCGAAAGAGCGAGTGGGTGAGCCGCTTGGCCCAGCGCCTGGACACCGATGAGGAGTCTCTTCGGCTCCAATTGCGCAAGCCTGCGGAGGGCCGATCGCGCTTCGCGGCCAAGACCGCGCCGGCCGCGGCGCACAGGGCGCTGCCCGCCGACGACCAGGAGATGCTGGTCTGCCTGCTCAAGCAGCCGGCGCTGGCGGCCTCGGACGAGTTCGTGGCCGAGAGTGATTTTTTGGACGAGCGCAGCCGCGCGGTGTTCTCGGCCTTGCGCAGAGGCTTGGAAGCCGGCGACGCCGCTCCCGCGAAGATCCTCGCGGAGCTTTCGGAGAACGAGCGCGCGGTGGCCACGGCTCTGCTCTGCGGCGAGCTCAGGCATCGCGATCCCGCGGCCGGGCTCGAGAAGGTGGTGTCGCGCGTGCGAAAGGAGCGCAGGCTCAAGGAGATCGAGCCCGCGCATCTTCGCATGATAGAGGAAGGGCGAGGCCAAAGCGCGGAGGCCGCGGCCCTGAAAGAGGAGTTGGACAGGCTTTGGACTGAACTGAAAGGGACCCGGAAGGAATGAGGGGACCCGACGCACTCGGATAGAGACAAGGGAGAAAAGGATGAGCGCGACGCCCAAGCAGGCCCTCGGAGACTTGATCGAACTCGGGAAAGAGCACGGCTATCTCACGCTGGAGGAGATCAACCGTTCCTTGACCGCGGCCAATATGTCCTCGGATGAGATCGACGGCCTCATGGCGACTCTCGAGGATCTCGGCATCGAGGTGGTCAACCGCAAGAAGGTGAAGGTCGCTTCCGCCGCGGAGAAGGATGCGTACACCGAGGAGTGGGAGTCCACTCCGGACGTCTCCAATTCCATCCGCATGTACCTCTCGGAGATGGGCAAGGTTCCCCTGCTCTCCCGCGAGGAGGAAGTCACCCTCGCCCGCAACGTGCGGGAGCGCGAGAAGGAGCTTCGCCTCCTGGTGCTGGAGTCTCCCATCACCATGCGCGAGATCCGCAACTGGGAGACCCTCATCAGCCTGCAGGAGATGACGCCCAAGGAGCTCATGCCCCGCGGGCGCAAGACCAGCCAGGAGCTCTCGGGCATGCGCCGCAAGATGCGCGCCGTGGCCCAGTTCATCGGCAAATCCGAGAAGGTCGTCGAGAAGCTCCGCGCGCGCCTGCTCAATTCGAAGCTCTCCGAGCGCATGCGCCAGAAGACGCACAAGGCCATCGAGGCGCGCAACCGCGACATCGTCGACAAGATCCTGGGCTTGAACCTCAATCAGGACAAGATCAAGCGCCTGACCAACAAGATCAAGAGCCTCGCTCAGAAGATCCACGAGTGCCGGGACGAAGTCGCGCACTACCGCAAGCGCTACGGCGCGGACCCCGCGGAGCTGTTGCGGCTGCACGACCTGCACATCAAGGGCAAGATGACGGCCGAGGCTTTCCGTTCCAAGACCGGCTATACGCCCTCGGCCGTAGACGCGGCTGCTGAGAACATGCGCGTGGTCCAGGAACGCCTGGACCGCATGATCCAGGCCCTGCCCGTGCCCGTGGTGGACTTCCTGGAGCTCGACAAGCGCATCGTCACCTTGGAGGAGCAGATCCTTCAGGACAAGCTCAAGCTCATCAAGGCGAACCTGCGCCTGGTCGTGTCCATCGCCAAGAAGCACGTCAACTCCAACCTCGAGCTTTCCGACCTTATACAGGAAGGCGGCCTCGGCCTTATGAAGGCCGTGGAGAAGTTCGAGTACAAGCGCGGCTTCAAGTTCTCGACCTACGCGACGTGGTGGATACGCCAATCCATCAACCGCGCCATCGCGGACCAGGCCCGCACCATCCGCATCCCGGTGCACATGAAGGAGCTCATCAGCAAGCTCATGAAGATCACCCGGCGCTACCGCCAGGAGCTGGGCCGCGAGCCCGCCCTGGAGGAGTACACGCGCCATCTTCACATCTCCGTGGACAAAGTCAAGAACGTCCTGAAGATCATGCAGGAGCCCATCTCGCTGGCCACGCCCATCGGCGAGGACGAGGATTCCTACCTCGAGGATTTCATCGAGGATAAGACCGGGCCCGCGCCTTCGAACTCGGCGCAGAGCTTCCTGCGCCGCGCCGAGGTGGAGAAGGTCCTTGCGACCTTGACCGACCGCGAGGCCAAGATCCTCAAGCTGCGCTTCGGCATCGGGACCGGATATCCCCGCACGCTCGAAGAGGTGGGCAGGCTCTTCAAGGTCACGCGCGAGCGCGTGCGCCAGATCGAGAGCAAGGCCATCCGCAAGCTGCGCCATCCCACCCGTTCCCGCGGCCTGCGCGACTACATGGACTGACCTGCATGTCTGAACGCCCTCATCCTGCCGTTCGGAACATGGTCTTTGCGGCGGCCGTCCTGCTGGCGCTCGTGATCGTCGTTTCCGTCGTCCGGCGCCTGCGTCTGAATGCCGAGTCCGCGGAGAGGGCCCGCGCTTTCTCTCAGCAGTCGGCTCTCCTGAATGGGGCGCCGCCTTCCGAGCGGCCCTCGCCGCAGATCCCGCGCATGTCTTCGAGCCGCCGGCCGCCGGCCCGGCGCAATATCGTGCCTCCTGTCCGTTCCGCGCCGCTGATCACGCCGGACCGCCGCTGAGTCCCGGAAAAGAAAGAGCCCCGGCCTCCAAGAGGCCGGGGCTCTTTCTTTTTAATTCGTCATTCCGGCGAAAGCCGGAATCCAGGCTTGCGGAGTAACGGCAGTTCCTGGGTCCCGGCTTTCGCCGGGATGACGACTTTTTCTTGGATCACTTATTGCGCTTGAGAAGGTCGCGCAGGATCTCGGCGGCGAGCTCTTTGCCGCCGAGCCCGAAGGCCAGGGCGAAGGCCAGTCCCAGGGACGCCAGGATGATCTGCACGCTGGAAGCCAGGAGCAGCATCTGGATGCCCAACTGCTCCATGGCCATGAGGGTGGAGAAGACCACCACCACGGCGTAGGCGGACTTGGCCAGCACGTCGCCGCCGCGCACGTCGTTGGCCGTGGCCGCGTTGGAGACCAGCTGCGCCAGGAAGCGCGCGAACATGAGCCCGCCGAAGAGGATGAGGATGGCCGCGATCACGGAGGGGAGGAAGAGCATGAAGCGCTCCAAGAGCTCCGAGACCACGGGCAGGTTCACGGCGTTGGCGGCTGAGACGAAGAAGGCGAAGAGCACGAACCAGTAGACCAGGAAGCCCACCACGTAGGTCATGGACTTGCCCAGACCCAGGCGCGCGAGCACCTCGCCGATCCCGACTTTCTGTGTCGCTTCATCGACCTTGGCTCGCTCCAGGGCTTTCTCGACGGCCGAGCGCAGCAGCCGGGCCACGAAGAGCCCGATGAGCACGAATAAGAACGCGGCCGCGAAGGCGGGCACCTGGGAAAGGACTTTGTGCGCCACCACGCGGAAGGGGTCTGCGATGAGTTGAAGGAAGTCTGTATCCATGCCGCGATTATATCACTATTAACGTCTGCATAAGGGGGGGTAACTTATGTAGATATCGAGCTGTGACCAATGTATCCTTCCAGCGGGCTTGACGGTTTTGGGAACCCCTGTTAGACTTTTAGTAGTGCGAGCGATGCCTATCTACGCCGAGGCCCGCCGGACCGTCCTTTTCCGCAGCATCCTTTCCTGCTGCGCGTTCATCTTTTTCGCCGCGCAATCGGATGCCGCGACCCTGCTCTCCTCGATCGACGGGCAGGTCTTCCTGCGCGGTCCGGGAGCGGCGGCTTTCAGCGAGGCCGCCCTGCGCCAAGTCGTGCCGCCCGGCGCCGAGGTCAAGACCGCGGCAGGCGCCCGCGCCGTCATCACCTTCGAAGACGGCTCCAAGGTCGAGATCGGGCCGAAGAGCTCTTTCGTGCTGGAGGCGGCAGATCCCTCGGTTTCGCGCATGCGCCTGGGGATGGGCTGGATGAAGGCCGTGGTCACGAAGATGGCGCACCGCCGCTTCTCCGTGCGCACGCCGACGGCCGTCTGCTCCGTGCGCGGAACCGAGTTCGACGTGCGCGTGGGAGAGGACGGCCGCACGTCCGTGGACCTGTTTAAAGGCCAGTTGGGCGTGGCGGACGATCACGGCAACGAGGCGGTCCTTCGCGAGGGGCAGCACGTGGAGGTCGACAGCCAGGGTTTGGGCCGAGTCCAAGGCCTCGGGGCGCGGGGAGCCGAGGGCGGCGCCGCGGACCGTGAGAGGCAGGCGCTTCGCCGGGAAGTCGGGCTCCAGATGACTAAGGAAGAGGTCCAGTCCGCGGCCGCCTTGGAGCAGAAGAACGCGGTCTATCAGCAGGGCAAGGCCATGGTGGACGTCAACGGCAACCGCGTGCGCATCGAGGAGTACATCCTGCGTCCGAGCGCGGACTCCTATAAGTTCGTGGTCCTCAACGAGCGCAGCGACCGTTTCGATTATTTCTTCCGGCAGGGCACTTTCAACAAGGCCTTGCCCGACGACTTGAGCACGGCTCTTCGCCAGATCCCGGGCTGCGCGGGCGCGCCCTGCGACTACTGGCTGACCAGCTATCGGACCGGGTACTCCAATACGCAGGACAGCGTGGTGGAGACCGCCTCCGGAGGCCACTTAGTCGACCTCAACAACAACCAGGTCGCGGGCGACGAGGTGACCTATGCTTTCGATGCCTCTCGCAACGATTTTACGAGCATTTCTGTTCCCGTGTCCGACACCCCGGGCGATAACGGGAGCCGCAACGCGAACACGAGCTTCTGGCGGGCGCTCTACGACACCTATTCCCTGGCCTACAACGGGGTCGACCACAATGCCTGGACCTCGGGAGTGGGCGCCTATAATGTCGGGCTCGCCGGCGGGGCAAACTGTTCCGCCGCGGGCGTGGGCTTCGGCTGCGGCGGCATCCAGAGCATGGGCCACGACGTCACGGGAGTGGGAGACCAGCGCACTCTGGTGAATACGACCGTGCTCCAGAGCCTGGATACCACGGGCTGCGACAGCCTCGACAACTGCACGGGCTACCGGGAGGACGGGAAATTCCATTTCATCGCCTACTCGCAGAACGCGGGAGGCACGGTCTGGGACAAGTACGATACCTATGTCATCGACGACAACGGGAAGGTCGCTTCTTTTTCCGATTTCTCGGGAGCCACCGGCGGGCGTTCTTATAAGGATAGTCTTCTTAAATGGAATTTTCAGCAGATCATCACGGCCTCCGAGTTCCAAGGACGCAAGATCGACTTGGTCTTTGAACCCAAGATCCTCATCGAGTCGGGGCTCATCCCCTGAGAATGAGATTGAAACCACGCTTCTTGACGGGACAGGAGACGGCGCGCCGAAGCTCTTCCTTCTTCGGCGCGCTCCTTTGCCTGTTTGTCCTGTCCTTGGGCTGCGCGCGGGCGGCTTCGGCGGCACAGGTCGTGCCGATGTACGGGCTCTCCCTTATGGGGGGGCAATACTTCTTCGCGGGAGACAAGAGCCGCATGAACGCCAATGTTCTTGCGAACGCGGCGCCGGCCGTGAAGCTCGACAGCGGGTGGACGCTTCTGCCCATGTATACCCTCTATTACAAGGGCACGAAGTCCGTGACGGACGCGGTGGGCGCGGGCTCGCTTTTTCAGCAGCAGTTCGACAATCGTCTGGCGTTCGCCGCGCTCTATCCGCTGGCGGGCACGGATTGGAAGATCAAGCCCTCCTTGAGCTATAAGCACGAACTGCTCAAGGAGACGCGCGATGAGGCCTGGAGCAAGGGGCTTTTCGATTATCAGAAGTTCGGCCTGGGCTTCGAGGCGGAGAAGACCTATCGCGATCCATTCTCCGTGCGCTTGGGCTACGATTTTTATTACGTGCGGTTCCCGAACTTCGTGTCCTTGGAGTCCAAGTCCGGCGTGGACCCCAGCGGCAATCCTCTGGGCCGGGAAACCGCGGGCGCGCGCGTGCTCGATACCTTCAACCATCAGTTCAGCGCGGTCTGGACCTGCCCCATCCCCTCGGATTCTCCGCGCTTCTCCCTGCAGACTTCCTACAGCCTCATCTGGCAGACGTTCCCGGACCAGCCCTTGGTCGATGCCGCCGGGCAGTATAAGAGCTCGAAGCGCCAGGACTTCAATCAGAGCCTTTCCGCGGTCTTGAGCCATCCTCGGAGCTTCCGGGAGGACCGCCTGCGCATGACCGGCAGCTTCCAGCTGGGCCTTGCGCTCAACGATTCCAATCAGAATACCTACGATGCGGGGCAGACCCATTACATCGGCGATGCCTACAGCTATCATATGCTCTCGGCCGGGCCGGCGCTCGCCCTGGCTTGGGGCGAGGATATGCGAAAGCCCCAGACGGCTTCCATCTCCCTGCTTTGGACGCGCACGCAGTATGCCGGACGCCGGGTGCAGGACGCCGACGGGCTTTATCAGGATGCGCGGCAGTATCAGGATCGGTACATCTTTTCCGCCGGCTACGCGTATCCGGTGGCGCCGCATTTCAATCTGACCGCGCGCTTCGACCTTCTGCGGGCGAGTTCGAACATGCGTTATGAGAAGACGTATCGGTACAGCTACGGGGCCGCCAGCTATCTGGTGGGCTTCAGCTACGATTATTAAGGAAGCGGGGGGGCTGTGACTTTGGTCGCATGACTTAAGTCGTATGGGTTGTCCGGAGCTTTTCTGTTACAATCAGGAAAGCGGTCCGTACGACCGGGAAGAATTCGTTGAAGAAAACGCCGAGCGGAATGCCGTGCCGAGGGCATTTCCCACCCGCAGCCTTTCTGGCTGCAGGCGTCCTTGCTTTCTCCGTTTCCTGCCTCTCTTTCTTCGCCGTTCCCGCGTCCAGCCAGACCTTCTCCGGGGATTTCTCCCAGCCCGGCGGCGCGGTCTATGACGGCGGCTCGAACGCGGATTTCCTCTCCGACCTCGTCGTGGAGGCTCGCAGACCGGGCGGACCGTATATCTACGCGGCGGGCAAGAGCCAGGTCAGCGGCGACAATCGCTGGGTCATCGTCAAGTACAGTTCCGCGGGAGTGAAGCTCGCTTCCGCGGCTTACACTACGGAGGCCAGCTTGAGCTCGGATCAGCTCTACGGCCTCTCGTGTTCCAGCGATGGGACTCGGCTATTCGCTGTGGGCGTATCCTCCGGCGGCATGAGCACCCTGTCCCGATATGATGCCGCCACGCTCTCTCCCTTGGGGGCCGTGACCTTGGCCGGGGAGGCCTATGCCGTGGCCGCGGATGTCTCCACGTCGGCGGTTTTCGTGGCAGGCAAGATCGGGGGAGCCATCCGCCTGATGAAATATACGTCGGGCTTGGTCTTTGTCAGTTCTCAGGTGGTGCGGACCTTCTCCCAGGGAGTCTATAACCAGCGTATCCGCATCACGACGGGTACGACCCAGCTCTATTTGGAGGCGGGGTTCGAGGATTCTTCCGGACCGGGCGGAGTCCCTAATTTCTCGGCTTATAAATATGATTATTCCTTGAATATGCTTTCCTCCGCAGCTTTCAATGGAGGAGGCTGGTCGTGTTCATTAGGGATCGCGGCCGCGGCCGCGGGCAGCAGCATCTATGTCGTGGGCTACACGACTTCAGGCCCCTCGATGAATTCCGTGATCGTCAAATACTCGCCCACACTCTCCTTCGTCTCCTCGGCAACGGTTCCGGGCGTGCAGAAGCTATGGTCCGTGGGCGTGGATACCATGACGGGACAGGTCTTCGCGGCCTCGCTGACCGATGTCTTCCGCTTCACGCCGAATCTGCAGCTGCTGAGTTCGGCTAATCTCGGCGGCGGCCGGGCCATGGGAGTGAACACCTCCAGCGCGGTCTATGTGGCAGGAGATGCCTTCACGAAGTTCGTGACCAAGCGCATCAACATGAACTTCACGACCGACGTGGGCGTGCTGGTCTCCTCGAACGTCGGCGCGGATCTGGCCGGGACGCAGAGGACCATGGCGCGCTCATCCAACGGAGACCTCTACCTCGTCCATACCAAGACCTACAACGGCTTTCACCGGATATTCCTCGCCCGCTCCACGAACAACGGCGCGAGCTGGGCGGACACAACGGCCGCGCCCATCGAGACCGTCGGCGACGTGGGCGCGGGATATGAACAGATAGAGCCGTCTTTGGCGATAGACTCCCAGGATCGTCTGCATGTGGTTTGGGGCGCGCGCAACAACGTGCTGGATACCAGCGGAGGAGTCGAAGACAAGATCGGCCATATCTGGGCGGCGGTTCCCGGCACGAGCTGGTCCGCTTTGGAGAAGCTGCCCGGGAATTCGTATCAGGGCATCGAGACCCGGGCGAGCATCGCGGTGGACGATCAGGACGGCCTGCACGTGGCCTGGTATGGGCAGAACAGCGGCGCCGAGCACGGGCGGGTGCGCTATTCCTCGCGTTCCGCGACGAGCTCAGGATGGGCCGCCTACACCGACATCTCTTATGATTCCGCGGATACGTCCATGCCGAGCTTGGTCATAGACAAGAACGGCATCCCGCACGTCCTTGCCAAGCGCCGTTTGGGCGTGGGCACCGGCGATTATGAGAAGGTCGTGTATTCCTCGCGCACCGCCGCGGGCTGGGGCGCCTGGCAGCAGGTGTTCTACTTTGCCGGGTCCGGCCAGCGGGACGTTTGTCTGGTCGCGGATTCCTCCAACACCCTGCATGCGGTCTGGACCGGCACCGACGCGACCTATCCCAACAACTATCAGCTCAAGTATGCGTCCAAGACCGCGGGGGCCGCGAACTGGTCCACGAACATCGATTTCATGCCCATCCCTTCCGCGCCGCAGAGCGCGCCCTACTTGGTCCTGGATTCCTCGGGCGTGCGCTACGTGGTCTGGACGGGCAGCGATTCCGTGTCCTCCGCGGTCAACATCAAGATCAGCAGTTCCAGCGACGGAGCGATGTGGTCCGCGTGGACGAACATCACCAACAGCCCCGGCTCGAGGTCCCGCCCCTCGGCGCGCTGGGCAGGCTGGTACAACAACGGCGGACAGCTGGACTTCTCTTGGATGGAGGACGTGGGCGGAGGCAACGCGAACCTGCGCGCCTTCCACGATATCCGGGCGACTCTTTCCGGGGGGTTCATTCCTTCTTTGGGGGGAGTCGTGTCCTACGGCCTGTCCGCGACCCCTTCTTGGGAAGAGTTTTTTCCAACGGGGCAGCGTACGGTCCGAGCATCCAATGGGGATCTCTACGCCATCTATACCAAGCCGTGGTCCGGCAGGAAGCGGATATTTCTGGCGCGTTCCGCGAACGCGGGTGCGACCTGGCAGGATGTCACGGCCGGGCCTATCGAGAACGACGGAGCCAGCTGCAGTCCCGGTACGAACGATATGGGTTTGCCCGCGCTGACCATCGATTCCAACGACGTGCTGCATGCGGCATGGCGTTCCTGGCGTCCCGGTGCCAGCGGGAATACCAGCTGCGTTAACGGCATCGCCTATTCTTCGGCCGCGGTCCCGGGGATTTCCTGGTCTGCCGTTCAGAAGATGACGGGCGTCTACCCTTATATAGGCTACGACACTCAGCCTTCCATGGTCGTGGACTCCAAGAACGGGGTGCACTTGGCATGGTTGGGAGAGGATGACGCAAACGACGCGAACCTCGTCGTGCGCTATTCTTCGCGTTCAGCCTCCACGGGCTTCGGCGACTACTCCCTGTTCCCCGGCGGAGGGATCATGGGCTACAGCCGACCCAGCTTGGCCATGGACGCCAACGACGTCCTCCACATGGTTGTGCCGGAGCAGAAGGACTCGGTCCTGAACGCCCCTTTGACGAAAATCCTCTATTCCTCGAAGGCCTTGACCGGGCCCTGGTCCACTCCCTCTCCCATCATAGACCTGACCGCTACCACGAGGGGTCAGGGACTAGCGTCCATCGCAGTGGACGCTTCTTCGGGCATCCATGTGGTATGGCAGGGGTACGACGATACCTATACGGCTTACACTCAGATCAAGTATTCCTCCAGAACCGTCCAGGGTCCTTGGAGCAGCTGGGTCAACATCGGGCCCATCAACGGCTCGGATCAGGGGAGCGCGTCCATCGCGATCGACGCTCTCGGCGGCGCCCATGTCGTGTGGCAGGGCAGCGACACGGTCAAGTCGGTGGTCAACGTAAAATACAGCAGCCGCGCGGCAGCGGGGAGCTGGAGCGCATGGACGAATCTGACGGACGCGATCGGTCCCCAATCGTTCCCGCAGCTGCGCTGGTCCGGGTTCAATACCCATGCGGGGAATCTGGACTTGGTCTGGATGAGCGACGAGGGCGCCGGGAATTATGCGCTCAGGCATTACGGCAACGCCGCGGCCGCCATGTCCTCAGGCTTCGTGGCCGCCTCAAGCGCTACCGGCGTCACCCGCATATGGAGCGGCACAGGCGCCGACAGCCTGGCGTCCAATCCCGACAACTGGCTGGGCGGGGTGGAGCCCCAGCCCGGCGATTCCATCGAGTTTTCCACGCCGCTGATCAAGGCCGTGGTCATGGACTTCAATTGGGCCGTGGCCACGACCACGGTCAAGTCTTCCTTTAAGAGCACCATCACCTTCACGACCGACTTCATGAACACCGGGAACTTCATCGTCCAGGACGGGAGCTTGGCCGAGATCCTATTCGGGGCCCATGAGATCAAGGTCGGAGGGGACCTCGATATCTCTTCGAGCGCGGCATTCTATGCTCAGGCGAGCACTCTGACATTCAACGGTCCCGGCAATCAGCTCCTGCGGCGGCGCGGCGGCTTGGGCTATCCCATTCCCGTCGGGAACATCCTCGTCGAGAAGCCCGCGGCTTCGCGAGTGCAGCTGCTCTCCGACGCGGTCCTTTACGGCGCTTTCGACTTGAAATCCGGAACGTTCACCACGACCTATAGCATGGATTTCAAGGGAGATTCTCTGGAGTTGACCGGCGGCAGTTATCTCGGCGTCGCGGGCAGCACGCTCATCTTCTCCGGAGCCGCGCCTCAGAGCTTTGCTGTCGTGAGCGGGACCGCGTCGTCCTTCGGGGCCGTGCGCATCCATAACCCGACCCAGGTCACCCTGGACGTCCGGTTGGGCGCCGATGACTTCGGGGTGTTCACGGGAAGCACGACCGTGCTGTTCCATCAGGGGTACTCCTACAGCTTCAAGAGATTCCAGGCGGATGTCGCTTCCGATGCCGTGCCCGCGAAACTGCGCAGCATGACGGCAGGCAGCACCTGGTCCGTCATCAATCTCACCACATCGGACGTGCGCGGAGTCGACGTGCAGGACTCGGCCGTCGTCCCCATCATCAATGCGGGCTACAGCCATGACAGCGGGAACAACCAGGGAGGCTGGCGATTCTATTCGTTCTCCGGGAGTTTCTCCGGCAGCGGGGTCCGCGCAGCGCGCTTGGGCGGGGGCAATGAACTGGTTTCCAAGGTCTTGGCCAGCACCTCGACGCCCGTGATCTACTCCTTCGTCAAGGTCACGAGTTCGACGATCTCCGGCGAGATCTCTTCGCAGGACCTTCTGGCGGTCAAGTACGATTTTGCCGGCAATCTCGGCGGTTCCCGGACTTTGAACGTCTTCAAGGACGACGGAGACGCCGCGGCCATGGACCCCTCCGGGAACCTCTACGTCGCTGCTCGTGCCGACGACCAGCCTGCGATACTCAAGCTCAACAGCTACATGACTACCCTCGCGAGTCAGACATTGTCGTCCTCGCAGGCGTCCTCGATCAAAGCGCTCCTTTATCAGAACGGCTACCTTTATGCGGCTTGCGACGGCGCCGCAGGCATGTCCGCCCAAGTGATGCGCTTCACGTTGTCGCTCTCTCCCGCCGGAAGCATGAACTATTACGTGGGGCCCGGACGAGGCTATGCCTTGTCTTTGTCCGGCGACTCGGACGGGAACGTTTATCTGCTCACGACCAACGACACCTATGTCGATAAGAGGGTCGCCAAGTTCAACCCGGACCTGACGAGTCTTTTGGCGAACACCTCTGTTTCCGGGATAATGGGCGAGCCGCACAGCGCGAGTATTCGCGTCCTGGGCAACGGCTTGTTCTTGGCCGGCTACGACTACTCCGGATCGACCATCACCCTGCGCAAGCTGGATCTCGGCCTGGGAGTCCTGCCTAATCAATTCTCGGTCGCCGGCGCCTCGGCTCCGTTCTTCGGCAAGACCGCGCTGGGCGACGACGGGATGGACCTCTATCTCGGCGGCACGCTCAGCGGACCCAATTATGGGCTCTTCCGCCTGACTCCGACCCTGACGCTCATCTCCTCGTCCGCAGTGAGCGGCGGACGCCAGCTCATGGACATCGCCGTGTCCTCGGCCAACCGCGTCTATGCCGCGGGCGTCTCGACCGGAGCCGATCCGGATGCCTTGATCGTGCGCCAGACCCTTGCCGGCACGCCTCCTGCCATGGGCCTGGGCTTCTTCGGCGCGGCCTTCGACCCCAGCTTCGCGAACTTGTGGACCTCGGCGCGCAAGCTCGACGGCGCCTATCGCTTCACGGTCGCGAATCTTCCGGCCTACAGCACCGCGGCGGCCGGTTCCCATTGGAACGCGCTCGCTCCTCAGGCCCTGGGCTTCGACTCCGGGGATAATCTCTGGATCAGCGCCTCGACCTCGGCTTCCTCATCGTGGAACACCCGGCTCTTCCGCTTCGACTCCGGCGGGTCCACCACCGCGGTCCTTTCCGCCATGCTCAAGGATCCCTCGGCGCTGGCCTTCCAGCCCGGCACGGGCGACCTGTGGGTCGCGGGCCGCGGGCCCGCGAATTCTCCTGCGGCGGCCAGCATCGTCCGCTATTCCCGTTCGGGAACCTATGCGGCCCCGACTTTCAGCGATGCCGGCGCCAGCACGTTCACGACCTCGGCCGCGCTCTGGCGTCCGGGAGGACTGGCCTTTGACACCGCTGGGAACCTATGGGCAGCCTCGCCTTCCAGCGGAGTCATCCGCATGTATCCCAACAGCGCGAATTTCATCTCCACGGCGCCCGCGAAGACCTTGACCGCGGTTCCGAGTCCTTATGCCCTGGCCTTTAACGCGGACGGCGACCTTTTCGTTTCGGATACCGACCCGGACCTCGCTCCGGGCAACGGCAAGCTCTGGGTGTTCAAAAATCTCGGCAGCCCCGCCTCTCCCGGCATCAGCACCGCTCCCTATCTGCTGCAGAGCGGAGTGGACATCCTTTCCATGGATTTCGAGGGAAGCGGAGCCGGGGCGCGGCTCTACGGCGCCGATTTCGGCGCCAATGCGATCCTCCAGCTTTCCACCGCAGTTCCTCAGCCTCCCCAGCTCTTGGGAGGCATCAGCGGAGAGGTCGAGTATTCGGGAGGGGAGAGCGGCACTTTCGTGGTCTTGGTGGCCACCACGTGGCCCAAGAGGAGCTTCGGCGATCCCGGGACTCGGAGCTTCGCGGCGGGCTTCAATGTGACGCAGGGTACCTTCTCGGTCGCAAGCCTGTCGGCTCCGAATACTTATTACGTGTCCGTGTTCCTGGACGCGAACTCGAACTATATCCCCGACAATTGGGAGCCTCGCGGGGCTTTCCGCAAGGGAGATGCCGGCGATGAATCAGTCCTGCCTGTCTATGTGACCGCGAATTCCACGGCCGCGGATGTGCGCCTCCTGCTTCAGGACGTGGGGCAGGCCACGGGGACGATCACGAACTACAGCCTGCAGTCGGGCATGCTGCGCGTGCAGTCCTGGTACGGCGCCCCCAATGACCTCACGCCTTTGCTGCGGCGCGAGGACGGCTTGATGCTCAATACCTCCGACTATGCGGTCAAGAGCTCTTCCTCGGGCATGCTGTGCGTGCGGGCGTTCGTGGACTCCGACTATGACGGGGAGCTGGATGCCGGAGAGGATTCCGCGTCCATCGGTCCCCTGAACATCACCGCGGGCGCGACCCTCTCCGACGGCACGGGCATCGTGATCGGCGGCAGCGCCGGCGGCACCGTGTGGGTGAGCACCGGCGGCGCGGACTTGGCTCCCGCCAGCCTGCCCACCAACGTCTACGACATGCCCATGCTGCGCATCGGACTCTCGGCGACGGGCGGAAACGCCCAGCTCTCTTCCCTTCGCGTGAGCTTGCTCGGCGACGTCCTGCCCATGAACGTGATGCCCAGGATATTCGAAGACGTCAACGGCGACGGGGTCTTCCAGAGCGGTCAGGACACGATGCTTGGTTCCGGGAGCTTCAACAACGGCTCCCCGCCCGTGGCCGAGATCAGCTTCCCGACCCAGACCGTGAATGCGGGGGTCCGCTACTTCTTTATCGGAGTCAATTATTGGTCCATGCCCGCGGGCCGAAAGATCGGGCTCGCCGTGGATGCTGCCGATCGCTTCGGCCTCGGCTACGGTCAGATGCAGGCCCAGGGCGTTTATCCGATCGAGTCCGGCCTCGCGCGCGTGAAGCTGACGATATTCGCGCGGCCCGGAGACGGCGGCTACGCGAATCCGGGCCCGAATCCCACGCCTTACGGCGGCATGGATTCCGGCGTCTTCCTTCAGGCCGGACAGACCGTGCACGTTTCCGCGGAAGGGAGCTGGGGCACCGGGACTCAGCCGGCGTCGGATGCCTCCGGCGTGGCGGGCTATTACGGCGGGCTGGAGTCTTCCCAGCGTACGGGCGCGCTGCTCGGACGCGTGGGCGCGAGCCAGTGGTTCCTCCTCGGCGTGAGCACGAGCTTCGCCGCCCCGCAGGGCGGCAATCTCTGGCTGGCCATGAACGACTATTCTTTCGAGGATGATTACGGACAGCTGAGCCTGGACATCGGACTCGCGGTCTCTTCGGTGACCAAGGTCTGGAAAGGCGCCAGCGGCATCAATCTCAACGCCAGCCTCGATTCCAATTGGCTCGGAGGAGGCAAGCCGCTTCCCGGAGAGAGCGTGCTCTTCGACGGCTCGGCCTCCACCGCGAGCTGCCGCTGGGACCTGCCCAACGCCAATATCGGGCTCATGACCTTGGCCACCGGCTATCTCGGAGTCGTCACGTTGGGCGACGGCTCCAACAGCTATACCCAGCTCGATGTCTCCAGCGACGTGCGCGTGCTCAACGGCACCTTGGATCTCGGACGCAGCGCCGAATTCAACGTCTCGGGACGCATGCTCGTCTCCAGCGGAACGCTGGATTTCGGGACGGACAACAGCCGCCTGCGTCTGGGGAAGGCCGGGATGCTCGTCGCGGACGCCGGGACCCTTCGCAGCGCGGGCAGCGGTTGGGTGAGCCTGCAGTCGCTCAACGGCTACGACCGGGTCCTGGTCGCGGTGGACGGCGGGACCGTGGACGTGCGCAATAACGCGGGCACGGAGTTCAATAATGCGGTCATCGATCTGAGCACGCGGGCCGTGGTCTTGAATCTCGATGATGTGCGCTTCTATGCCGCCGCGGGCGCCGGGACCGCAGCCGCATTGACCCTGCATGCCAAGACTCCGATCGCGAGCACCTTCCGGGACCTCTATTTCGGCTGGGGATTCTCGACGAACATCGATGCCTCGGATGTGGCCGCGGGCTCTTCGGTCACGGTCATGGACGCGCAGGGAGACCGCCGCGGGTCGCCTTACGAGCTGGATCCCTCCGATGTGGTGCGCTGGATCCCCGATGGAGGAGGCACGGCTTATATCTCCGGCGTCCTGGATATGGCCGGGACCGTGCCCCCGGGACCTTTCGCCCTGCGCATATCGACCAACCCCATGCCGGACTCCGGCGAGACCGCGGCCGCGAATTTCCCGCTGATGAGCACGGGCGCCTATTCCTCTCTCATGCTGCAGGCGCCCAATACCTATTACGTCTTCGCCTGGCATGGCGGGACCATGGGCTTGCCCGAGGGATTCGCGGCGCGCGGAGGCTACGGCCATGCCGGGTTCTTCCGTTCCGAGCCTCTTTTCGTCAATAACGGCGATTCTCTCTCGAACATCGACGTGTCCATCGCGAATTGGGGCGCCGTGCAGGGCAGCATCTACAACGATTCCTTCCAATCCGGCCCCATCCTGCTTCAGCCGTGGATCGGTACGCCGCAGCTGGCGGCTTCCACCGGGAGCGTCACCAAGGTCCTTTCTCAATGGGGAGGCGCCTACGAGTTCGGCGCGCCGCAGGATGCGAGCCTGGAGCTTTTGGCTTTCGTGGACATCAACGGCAACCGCTTCGCCGACGAGTTCGAGGCGCAGTCCACGGTCACCGTGGCGGTATCGGCTTTGAGCACCGCTTCGGTCTCGGATATCCACATCGCCGGAGGAGCCACGGCTCCGGGCGGAAGCCTGCACGTTTCTACGGCTACGGCGCATCCGGGCGTCATTGCGGCTATGCGGCAGAGCCCCATGCTGCGCTTGGACCTCTGGAACGCCAGCACGAGCAGCAATGCCGTGCTCTCCGGATTGCGCTTCAATCTGCACGGCGGCATACCGGGCCGTTCCTACTACGCGAATCTCTGGTACGACCGCAATGCCGACGGGCTCATGGTCTACGAGACCCCGGCGGGACCGGATTCCGAGGGGATGATCGGCAATGTCAATGTGACCGCGCAGGCCGAGGTCTCCAGCGCCGCGCTTTCCATCTACAGCGCGCAGATCCTGGCTCCCGGGACCACGCGCGTCTATCTTCTGACCCTTTCTCCCATGAGCGTCCAGGCAGGGGTCCTGAGTTTGAGCTTGAGCGCCACGGACTTCACCTTGAGCCAAGGCGCCATGGAAGCGCAGCCCGCGCTCTATCCTGTCCTGACTCCGCCTGCGCAGGTGCGCTATGCGGTCGAGGCCTCGGCCGGCGCCAATTACAACGGGCCGAACTCCGGCGGGCAGTACACGGGACTGCGCGTGGAGCCGGGCCTTTCGGTCGTGGTGAGCGCGACCGGGACTTGGCAGATGAACGGCAGCACGACCGGGCCCGCGGGACTCTCGGGAACGCAGTATCAGGGCACGGTCCTGCCCGAGGCGCGCGTCGGAGAGCTCATCGCGCGCGTGGGGGATTGGAACAACGGGACGAATTGGGTGCGGGTGGGCGTGAGCACCTCCTTCGTCTCTTTCATCGGAGGAGATGTTTTCCTCGCGGCCAATGACTACGCCGGCGACTATTACAACAACTCCGGGTTCCTGCTCGCCGACATCTCCGTCACCGGCTCCACCATGGGCGTAGTCGCAGGGAGCGTCGCCTATCAGGGCGGGGCGGATTCCGGGGCCATCCGGGTCTATGCCCAGCAGACCGGCATGATGTCCTCGGTCTCGGTCAGCATCCCCATCGGGAGCTTCACCTGGGTCGGCAGCACCCGGGTCTATTCCTATTCGATCGACTCCCTGCCTCCGGGCTCCTACAACATCGAAGCGCAATCGACCCAATATGGGAGCCACCGCGGCAAGACGCCTGTGCCGGTCTATGTCGCGGCCGGCGGCACGGTCACGGCGAACGTCCAGATGGCTCTGGGCTACGGCGTCATCGAAGGGACGATCGCCTATGCCTCCGGCCTGCAGTCCTACGGCGACTACCGCGTTTTCGCGGCGACCGTGACGGATTTCTCGCGCGTCGTTTTCCTTGGCCAGCTCAGCCAGCCCGCGAGCGGCCCCTTCTCCCTCGGCAGCCTGCCGAGTCCCGCCACCTATTATCTGGCCGCGATCCGGGACGGCAATTACAACAGCTCGCCCGACGGCGCGGAGCCCGTGGGCGTCTTCGGGATCTCCACGGGAGCTTTCGGGGACTTTTCTTCCTTGTTCACTCCGATCTTCGTGGACACGGGCGCGACGGTGCAGCATGCCACCATCACCCTCGTGGACCGGGGCGCTATCAGCGGACAGATCAGCCGGCAGGGAGGCTGGGATTCCTCGCCGGTGCGCCTGCTGGCCGGGCACGGGTTCTACGGGACCCCCGGCTATGCCGTCGAGAATGCCGCGGATATTGACAATATCGCCGGCAGTTCCACGACGCGTTACTATGGAGTGGGGCTTCTGCGTCCCGCTACGGACTATTCCATATTCGCTTTCGTGGACGCGGACAGGAACGGGAGCTACGGCGCGGGAGAACTCTTCGGGCAAAGTTCGGCGCTGGTCTCCGTCTCGAGCGGTTCGTACGCGGGAGTGGATGTTTATATCCAAGGCTCGACGGTCCCTCCGCAGATTCGCAATCTCAGCGGCACGGCATTGTCTTCCTCCGTCATCCATTGGACCTGGGACGGCGCGCCCAATGCCGAGACCTATTCCCTGCTGACTTCGTCCGGCGGAGTCGCCGCCTCGGTCGCTTCCTCGACTACGAGCTACGACCAGACGTTCTCGTCGGCCAACAGCTTCTCCTTGATCGTCGCCGCGCGCGCGTCGAACGCGCAGGGCCACGGGCTCGCGAGCGCGGAGGTCCCGCTCTTGGCGACGCTGGCCAATGCTCCCGGGACGATATTGCCTTATGGAACGGGGGCGAGCAGCGCGGTCTTCGACTGGGGCCGCAACGGGAATTCCACGTACACCGTCTATGAGGTCGTGCGTGCGACGGCTTCCGGCGGGGTCTTCTCCGTGGTCATGCTCTCCACCGGCGGTCCTGTCTTGGACGCGGGACTTTCGCCCAGCTGGACCTATCATTACCGGGTTCAGGCCCTCAACGTCAATGGAGTGCGATCGAGCACCTATGCGGCCGCGGCGTTCCTGACCTCGGCCGCCGCGGGCAACGCGATCTCCGGGAGCGCGGCTTATTCCGGCCGCCAGAGCGGCTGGCTCCTGGTCCAGGGCGCCACGACGGCGCTGTTCTCCGCAGGGAGCATCGTGTCCGTGGCCACGGTGCCGGCGGGTGCGTCGTCTCCTTATTATCTGACGTTCTCCGGGGCAGGGACGTATTACGCGCGAGCTTTCGTCGATGTCGATGCCGACGGGCTGCTCGACGCGGGAGAGGATCGCGGCCAGGCAGGAGGGGGGATATCTCTCGCGGGCTCTCCTTCCTCGGGCAATGATTTCAGCGTTTGGGCGGATACCGTGCCGCCTGCCGCTCCGGTGGGGCTCACCGCGGCCTCTTCCATCGGGAAGGTCTCGTTGACCTGGAACGCGCCGGACAAGAACATCAATCATTCCGTGCTCACGGACCTGGCCGGATTCCGCGTGCAGCGCGCCGCCGCGAGCGCCGGACCCTTCACGGTCATCTCCACGAACACCGTCTTCGGCGCCACGTCGGCGGTGGCGGGGACTTTCTTCGCGGATACGAGCCCGATCTCCGGCATCCTCAATTATTACCGCGTCTCGTCGGTGGACTACGGCAAGAACCTGGGGCCGTATTCCGGCGTCGTCTCGATCCAGCCGGTGGCGGGAGGGACCCTCTCCGGAGAACTGCAATACAGCGGGACCACCTCCTCGGGCGCCTTCCGCGTCCGGCTCTCCACCTCCGGCAATCCCGGCGCTCCCTTCTTGATGGAGAGAGGCTTCACCCCCTTCAGCTTCACGGGATTGGCCGACGGCACCTATTATCTGCGGGGTTTCCGCGACGTCAACGCCGACGGATTGCAGGACCTTGCCTCCGAGCCCTCCGGAGTGTTCGGAGGCGTTGCCGCGCCTTTCCCCGTCTCCATCATCGGAGGCAACCGCGTCTCCAGCGTGACCGTGCGCATCTGCGACAGGAACCTGCTCTCGGCGGGAGTCTCGACTTCGGCCGCGCTCTCCTCGTCGGACTGCACGGCCCTCGACCAGGGGCCCGGCTATTATACGGACCTCTTCACCTTCCGCGTCGGAGGCGGAGAGGCCGGCTCCGTGGGCGTGGGTTCCGAGATCGAACTGCGCCTGGAGAGCGCTTACTCCAATCGCCTCTTCTTGCTGGGCCCCGGCGGAGACGTTCTCTCCCAGGACAACCGGTACGGCGGCGCCTCGATCCGCGCTTTCGTCAACGTCCCGGGCATCTATATCGTGGAGCCGACCTCTTTCGACGCGGGGGGCACGGGGCCCTATACCTTGCGCATGAACCTGGTCGGCGGCTTCTCCGGATATGTGTCCGGCATCGTGTCTTACGGCGGCGCCGGGCAGATCACGGTCCAGCTCATGACCTCCGCGGACGCGAGCGCCTTCCCCGTGGCGATAAGCACGATCGCGGCCGGCGGCACCTACCATTTCGACCATCTGCCCGACGGGATCTATTATGCCCGGGCGTTCCTGGATGGGAATCTCAATTCCGTGCGCGATTCCGGAGAGCCTTCCGGCGTCTACGGCATAGCTGAGAGCTCTCCCACGGCCGTCCGCGTCCAGGGAGGCGTTTGCTCCGTTCCTTCCGCGGACTTCTCCGTGGTGGCGCCCGCCGTCGGCGCGGTCGGCGGACAGATCCTGCGCGAGGGTTCGGCGGCCGGCACGATCCGCGTGAGCGTCTCCGTGCCCAAGTGCATCAGCTGCCAGGACTTTCAGGAAGTGGCGTTTGCCACGATTCCCGCCGCCGGGCCCTATCTCATTCCTTTCTTGCCGCCGGCCACTTCGTATCTGGTCCGGGCTTTCCTGGACTCCAACGGCAATGGGAACCTCGACGGGCTGGAAGCGGGCGTCTCCTCCTCGCCGGTCACCGTCCAGATCAATTCCACCACGACGGTCCATCTTTTGCTGCGCGATGTCGGGACCGGCTCCGCGGGGAATTCCTCGCTGCAGGGCTCCGTGACCTATGCGTCCTCGACCGGACCCATCTTCGTGGGCATCTCCGCGGATTCGAATTTCGGCTATATCCCTTATATGGCGGTGCTTTCCACGCCCGGCGCTTTCTTGAAGACCGGCATCCTCGGCGGCACGACCTATTATCTCGGCGCTTTCCTGGATAGGAACGGCAACGGCAGCCCGGATGAGCGTCTCGGAGAGCCCAACGCGTCGATCATGTCCGGCAGCAGCCCCACGCCGTTCTATGTTCCGCCCTCCAGCGCGGTCGTGGTGTCCACTCCCATCGCGCTTTCGGATCCTCCTGCCGGCGCGGTCTCCGGCAAGATCACCTACAACGGCTCCGCTCCCTTGGCCCAGCCGCTGATCGTGCAGGCATCGGCCTCCGGGATCGATCGCTGGGGCTACGCGCAATCCTCCATCACCCGGCTCGCCGGGACCGGCGGCTATGCTTACCGCTTGGATTTCCTGGCCGCGGCCACTTCCTACAGCGTCACGGCCTTCATCGACGCCAACGGCAACGGGCGTTCGGATTACGGCGAGCCTTTCGCCCAGTACGGACAGGTCGTCTGTCCGCAGGGGCCTTGCTACGGAGTCCCCGTGGCGGTGTCCTCGGGCGCCGGCGTGTTCCCGACCTACGGCGTCGATTTCGAGGTCCGCGATCCCGGCGCCTTGGGCACGGATTTCGGCAACACCGGGGAGATCCGCGGGAATGTCGTCTACCTGGGAGTGCAGGGCGGTCCCGTGATGGTGCGGATCTTCGACAACGCGAACTATGTCGGCGCGCCGGTGCGTTCAGTCTCGTTGCCCGCCGCTGCCGGGCCCGGCGATTTCACGTTCATCTTCCAGAACCTCCCGGTCAATGCGACCTATTACGTGGATGCTTTCCGCGATACGAGCGGCAGCGGCATTCTCAACGCCTCGTTCCAGGCCTACGGCCGATTAGGCAGCGCCGCGCTCACTCCGGTCTGGCGTTCGCGCGAGGTCTACGGAGACCCGCTCACGGACCCCGGTCCCGGCGGGAGCGTCAACGTCTTCTCGGGCCGCGCGGACCTGCCGGGCGGCGCGCGCTTCGACGGCGGCGCCACGGATATACCGCTCGATCTCTTAGTCGACGCCACGGGCTCCGTCGTGTACGTCTTGGGCACTACGTTCCAGAATGCCGGGACCGAACTCGCGCTCGTCAAATACAGCTCCGCGGGGGTCTTCATCTCCTCGGTCTCTCGCGGCTCCCTCGGCGGAGGGGTGCTCGATCGTTTCGCCGTGGACGCGGGGGTGCTCTTCGCGGGCCGCAGCGTGCTCGGCTCCGGAGGCGAATATCTCGGAGCCGGCGTCCAGCGCTTGAACGCCGCGATGCTGCCGGTCGCGGAGACGGTCATCTCGTCGGCCGATGGAGTCTCAGCCATGGCCGCGAGGAACGGCGCGATCTACGTCGCCTTGGGCTCGGCCTGGAGCGGCAATATCGCGCATAAGATCGATGCCGCGACCCTCGTGGTCTCGGCCACGGCCGCCTATTCCTTCCCGAGCCAGGCGCAGAGCCAGTGGATAACGGCCGACGCGATCGGCGTGGACGGCGCCGGCAGCGCGTACGTGCTTGCCAGGCGGCGCAGCGGTTCCGGCGTAGGAGACATGGCCGCCATCATCAAGTTCGATCCGGCAATGACCAGCACCACGGCTTTCCGCGACATCGGGTATATCGACGAGATCGTCAAGGACGGCGCGTCCATGGCCGTGGATCCTTCGGGCAACGTCGTCCTTTCTTATTCGCGGCAGGATGCTGCGGGTCCCTCCGTGGTCCTGCAGAAGTTCGACGCGAACTTGACGCCCATGGGGTCCGCGGCCTATCCCGGCGTGTGGGTCCATTTCCGCGGGGGCTTGATGGATCTCGTCTGCGACAACGCCGGCAGTCTCTATCGGGTGGCGGAATCCTCCGTGAACGCCGGCGACTTCCTGGCTCTGCGCTACGACGGCGGCCTGTCCCTGCTCGCGGAACGCGCTTTCGACGCCAAGGACCGGACCCTTGAGGACATCGGAACGGCCGTGGGCGTATGGGATTCCTCGAACGTCTATGTCGCGGGCACGGTCAACAATGGGACCAACCTCGACTGGGCCTTGATCCGCGTCGACATGAACGCCGGCGGCTCTCAGAGCGCCGCGGGCAGCGGCGGAGGGATCGTGCTCGAGGATACCCTCTCCGGCATGCTCCGCTACGGCGGAGTCCAGGCGAGCTCCGGCACGATGCGCGCGCACCTCTTCCCGATGTCGCCAAGCGCGCCCCTGCGCAGTTCCACGGCGCCTTTCTCCTCGTCCTCGTCTTATCTTTTCAACCGAGTCCCCGCCGGGAACTATCTGATCCGCGCGTTCATCGACAAGAACGATAATTATCTGTCCGATGTCGACGAGCCGTTGTCCTTCTCCGCGGCGTCGGGATTCGCGTTCGCGGCGGGGGGGAACTCGACCGGCCCGGCGTTGAGCTTCTGCGATCGCAATCCGATCGTGCCTGGAACGGATGTCTCGGGAGTCTTCTTGTCGAGCGACTGCGTCCTGGCCGATCGCGCGGGCGCCTTCGGGCAGCTCTATTCCTTCGCCGGGACTCGCGGGCAGAACGTGAGCGCGGAGCTGACGGCCGTGGGCTTCTACGACGGCTATCTGAACCTTTACGGTCCCGACGGCCGCCGGCTGGCTTCCGATGACGACGGCGCGGGCGCCGGCAACGCGCGCATCTCGAACATGACGCTCTCCGAGGACGGGGTCTATACCCTCGCGGCCTCCCCCTTCTCTCCCGGCGTCACGGGCTCCTTCCTCTTGAAGCTTTCCGGCTCAGCGGGAGGCGCGCTGGGCTCCATCTCCGGCAACATCACCTATAACGGCAGCCAAGGCGCGCAGATCAAGGTCGGACTCTTCTCGACGCAGAACTTCGCGCAGGATTCTTTCGTCCGGAGCTTGGACCTGGCGGGCTCGGGCGCGTATCTCTTCGACGCGCTCAAGACCGGCAGCACGTATTACGTCGGCGCGTTCTCGGACGTCAATTTCAACGGAGCTGCGGATCCGGGTGAGGACTCCGGGAGCTTCGGATCTCAGCCGGGAGTCCCTGATCCGCTCTATCTGAGGCCCGGACAATCGCTCGGCGGCGTCGATTTCTCGCTCGCTCCCTCGACTTCCGCGGCCGCTTCCCAGGCGGGTGTGACCGGCCGCATCCATTACGGCGGCGCTCTTGCCGGAGCCCTGCGCGTGGAGTTGTGGCCGGATGCCCAGTTCAGCGGCCGCCCCATCGCGGTGCGCTCCATCCCCGCGGGCGCGGGGCCTTATGACGCGGATTACGACGTCTCGGCGCAGGGCGGGCAGCCGTATTACGTGCGCGCCTACATCGACGTCGACGGGGACTTCCTCCTCGATCCCGAAGAGCCGCGCGGCGTCTATCAGCCCATGGGACAGGGCGTGCAGTCCGTCTATGTCCCGCTGACCGGTTCGATCCCGGGCGTGGACTTCAGCGTCCAGGACGCCTTCCTCAATAACGGTTCCGCTTTCGCGGCGGGCGAGGGGTCCGCCGTGCTTTCCTCCACCGCGGTCCGCGCGGGGACGCTGCTGGCTTCAGTGACCGTCCAGGTCGTGGTCGGTCCCAGCGGAATCGTCCCCAGCGCCGGAAGGATCGTGTTCGGCGTACCCATGGGCTGGATGTTCCCTCAGACCGCGAGCCCGGGCATGCCGGGATATGTCTTCATCTCCACGGCGAACAATCCGGATGCAGCCTACAACCCGGTCGTGCAGTCGGCGGTCATCCCGGGCGCGGCCGCCATGGAACTCTCGGTCGTCTCCAGCACTCCGCTTTACGGCGGGGCCACGGTGCAGTTCGTCTACGCGAACGTCTACGTCCCCTGCTATGCCGCCGACGGCGTCTTCCGGGTGGGAACGCTCTCCTCCGGGACCGCCCAAGGCGCGCGTCCCATGCCCGTGCTCTCCGGAGAGCCCCGGATGACGCTCTTGGCCGGCGATGCCCAGTACTTCCAGCTGCGCGGAGGCTATCTGGGAGTGCTCCAGGGCCAGGTCTCGCCGGTGCAGGTCCTGGAAGGGCGAGACTCCTGCGGGAATTCCGCGGCTGTGCGCTCGGACACCGTGGTCCATCTCAGAGGAAAGCGCTATCAATCGGGTTCCTTCGCGGACGAGCCCGCGCTGGCGTTCTCTTCCGTTGCCGTCGGGCAATTCCTCTCCGTGCTCTCTTCGACGTTCTCCGAGGGCGCCGGCTCCCGGACCTTCGTCCTGCGCTCCTCGGCCGTCGGCGAGATGAGCATCGAGGTTTCCTCGGGCGCGCAGACCTATTACGCGGGCGTGGGCGTGCTCCCGGCCGACACCTTGAGCAACGTCTCGGTGGCTACGGTCCCCTATCTGCTCGGGCGCAGTTCAGCGGTCATCGTGCCCAACGGGGACCCGTCTTCTCCCAACCAGGCCTATGTGAACTTCGACCTGGGGACCGCGAATCTCGGCTGGTCGGTCGCCATCGCCTCCATCCCGTATAAGGAGAGCGCGTTCGTGGAGCCCTTGTGGCAGTCCTGGGGCAACGGGGCGCCCGCGCGCGGGCAGATCGCCTGGGACGGCCGCTACAGCCCTTGGATCAACGGCGGAGGCCGCGTGCCGACGGGCGTCTACTATCTGCGCGTGGAGGTGGGCGCGGGCGTGCGCGACGAGAGTCTTCAGGTCCGAGTCATCTCTCCTCAGCTGGCGGGACAGGTCCTCGACGACGGAACGAATCCTCGGGTCCCTCTCTCGGGAGCGGCTCTGAACTTCTACGGTCCTTTCGGCGCGCAGACCGTGCAGAGCGATGCGCGCGGCGGCTTCATTCTCGCCGGGCTTTCGGCCGGAGACTATAACCTCTTTGCCGCCAAGGATTCCTATCTCCCCGGCAGCGGCCGTCTGCATGTGGACGGAGTCGGCGCCGTTTCGACTTTCACCGTCGACAGCGCCGACATCTCCTTGTCCACGAACTCCGCGGGCAGCCTGCTCGTGGGCATGAGCCGCGCCTCCTCTCTCTTCCTCTTGCCGAGCGTCTCCACGGATCCGGCCAAGCCGCTCCAGGAGCTCTGGGGCGCGCTGCAGGTGCATGCCGCGAGCTTCACGAGGACTTTCTCCGGGCCGCTGCACTTGGCCGCGGGCGCCACGACCTTCGACGACGGCGGACAATGGGACCCTTCCCTGCAGCGCTTCGCGACGAAGAACTCCTTCCGCTTCGACGTTCCCGCGGGCACCTATGTCGTGCGCGCGAGCCTGCCGGGCTTCGATGAGATCGCGCAGGCCGGCGTGCAGGTCGGCCGAGGCGCCGTGGTCTTGAACCTGCCGGCCTTTGTCCGGCGCACCCAGGTTTCCGGCACGGTCACGGTCCCGGCGGGGACGAACACGCAAGGAACATTCGTTTCCGTGAGCGCCATGCCCGTGAGCACGTCGTCCCAGCTGGGCCAGGGGTTCGGCGGCGTGTTCCTGGGCCCTGGAGTGAATTCGGGCGGCTATGCTCTCGGAGGGCTGCAGCCGGGGCAGTACCGGCTCATCGCGAACGCGCGCGGCTTCGCGGCCAGGACGATCCCGTCTTTGGGCGTGGGCCTCGTGGACATCTCGACGGCGGATTTCTCCTTCTCCGATCCCGGGCAGGGCAACGTGATCTCCGGCACCGTGACCGTGACGGGCAATACCAGCCAGTTCCCGGAACTCGGCGACGGCGCGCGCATCCGCGTCCGGGTCAGCGCCTGGGCTCCGGGCTCCATGAACTTCGGCCAAGCCGACGTGGCGGTCTCCACGCACGGGACTTCGGCCTCGGCGAATTTCCACATCCGAGGGCTCGATCCCGAACTGGAATACCAGGTCTTCGCCTGGATGGAGCACCATGGGACCGGCGACTTCGACTCGCCGGGCGGCTTCCCGAGGCGGGTGGTCAGCCTCTCTGCCGCGCCGTTCAAGAACGCGGAGGGCAGCCTGCAGTTCTCATTCGTGGCCTCCAGCGGAGAGATCTCCGGGCTGATCATCCTTCCCGAAGGGAATACGGATTTCATGAACGTGCGGGTTCAGGGAGAGACCCTGGCCTCGGCGCGGCCCGACCGGGTGGGGGAGAAATTCGAGGTGCAGGTCACCACGCGGGACCTCCAGCTGCTCTGCAGCGCGGATTCGAGCGTGCCCTCTTCGGGCTATTGCCCGGCGGGCAACAGTTCGGCCACCTTCCACGTCTCCAATCTCAATACCGAGACCTTGGACGTGCTCTTCCATTATCAGACCAGCGGCGTGGCCAAGAAATACCGCGTCTCCGTGGTCAACGGCCTCATCGCCTCCACGACCGCGGACCTGCGCATCACGGACGTGCGCAGTTCCACCTATACCATCGCCGGGGCGCTGAGCAACCAGATACAAAACGCGTCCTTCAATACCAATGAGAAGATCTTCGTGCAGGCCGCAACGGTCCCGCTCTGCGACGCCTACGGCCGGCCCTGGGCCATCGATCCCGCGCAGGCCGCGCGCTCCACGGACTCCCTGGCGCGCGTCGTGGCCCTGCGCCAGGAGTTCGGCGCCTTCGGTCTGGCCGTGACCACCACCGCCAATCCGGCGACCGACCGCGTGGGATTCCTGGACGCCGCCGGACGATTCTCGATCACGAACGTCCCGTCCGGCGTCTATTTCGTCCGTACCGCGGACCTGAGGACTTGCGCGACTTGCGAGATACTGTCTCCGCTGACCGGCCAGATCGTCACCGTGACCAGCTTCAGCGTCCTGGGCGTGACCATCACGGTGCGCGACGGCTACAACGTCTCCGGCTCCGTGAGCCTGGAGGGAGGGATACTCGACTCCAAGACCTTGCGCCTGAATCTCTACAACAGGCGCCAGGAGATCGTGCGCTCGACGACCGTGGCCCTGGGCAATGCCGAGACGGGTTCCGCGGCCAATTCCGTGGACTATCAGTTCCGCAACCTGCCCGCGGGAGAGTCCTATACCCTCGCCTGCGACGACATCTCCGAACTCCCGCAGTACGCGGGCCGTCCCATCAAGTTCCCGGATCCCGGGCTCGCGCCCAAGGGTCTCCAGTCCGATCTGACGCAGCAGAACCTTTCCTTGAGCCGCGCGGCCTACATCACCGGGAAGCTCAAGGATGCCGGGACCGGGGAGAATATCACCAAGGACAACGCGACGCTGCTGGCCCCGAACTTCCGCATCTCGGCCTCGGCCAACCCATGGGTCGAGGGAGGCTATGCGCTCGCGCAGGCGAGCGTCTCCGGCCGGCCGGTGCGCTACGACGGGACATTCCTCGTCGGGCCGTTGATCCCGGACATCGCCTACGACCTGAAGCTCACGCAGGACAGCTGGGATCTCGCCTTCCTCGGACAAGGCAGCCAGAACTATTCGCCTCTCACCGTCTCGGGCCTCAAGCCCGGGCCGGGAGAGCATCTGGACGCCGGGACCTTGAGCTTGGGCCAGGGGCAGTCCCTGCAAGGCCGCGTGCGGGACGCCTCCGCGAGCGCCGCGGCTTTGGGCAATATCAAGGTCACGGCGCGTCCCTCGTTCGGAGACAGCGCGCTCGAAGCCCAGACGTTCACCAACGGCGCCGGCGATTATTCCATATGGGTGTCCACGTCCGTTTCCCAGCAGTATAACCTGACCTTCGCTCCGCGCGGAGGGAACCAGGCGTCCTCGGGGAAGTTCTACCGCGAGCTCGTGCGCTACAATCTGAACGTCTCCACGGCTGCCGTCGACGTCCGGCTCACGGAATTGACCGCGCAGGTCACCGGACAGGTCTTGACCGAGGACGGCGGCGCGCTCCAGTATCCTTTCAGCACGCAGAAAGGCTATCCGGTCGCGGCCGTGTTCCTTCAGCCCGTGGGAGTGGTTCCGACGGAGAATGCTTTCGGCGACATCCTGGTCCAGACCGACGAGCACGGCATGTTCTCCGTGCCGGGCCTGAGCACCGGGACGTATTCCCTGCGCGCGGCCAGCTTGGGCTACAGCGTGCTCAACGCGAGCGTCGCGGTTTCCACGTCGAGCTTCTGCATCTCCACCTCCGCGGCGAGCGGCTGCCTCCCGGCGCTCACGCTCCGGCGCGGCGCGGTGGTCAGCGGACGCATCCTCCTGCCTTCGGGCTCGGCTCCCAGCGCCGAGGACGTGGGCGGAGTGGTCGCGGCCAACCGCGGATTCACGGAGTTCGTCGTCGGCTCGGTGGAGATCGATCTCGTGGCCAAGACCGTGAGCGGCTATACCCTCTCCGGCTTCAAGCCGGAGATCTCCTACGATATCGTGCTCCTGCCCAGGGAGGGCGATGAGATCTCCTTCCCGCCCGAGGGCCGCGCCATGATCTTCTCGGCCGAGGAGGCCATGAGCGCCAAGAGCCTCAACCTCACCTACGCGGCCGCCCGGCCCGACTGCGAGGCGGGTTCCAAGGCCTTGGGCAACGGGCAGTTCCAGATCCGGATCGCCTGCTCGCGCCCCTTGCGCCGGGAGACCTCCGCCGACGACGACCTGGACTCGCTTTTGACTCTCTCGACGGCGAACTCCCTGGGCGCGCCGATCGCGAGCCCCGACGGGACGGGACAGTTGCTCGGAGGCGACAAGCACATCGAGTCCGATCGCCGCGTGATCACCGCGGTCTATCGCAGCGCTGCCGGTGAATCGCGCTTCAGCCTCAAGCTGGCCGCCTATACCCAGAACATCGACCCCACCACGGGGCAGAACTTCACCTATGCGCGCATTTTTGACTTCCTCACGGGCCTGGATACCGTGAGCAAGGGGAAGGTGAGCAATATCCAGGGCGGCAGCCTCCGTTTGGAGCCCACCGACGAAGACGTCCTCCTCAATCGCGATGAGCGCTTCCGCGCCGAGATCCCTCCCGGCGCCTTCCAGACCGACGAGGAGGCCCAGCACGGGCTCGACGCGGGCGCCACGACCCAGTTCACCCTGGAGGTCCGCCGCGCGCGCAGCCGTCAGCAGGCCTCGGCCCAATATCTGCGCAGGCTGGGAGCGGTCCCCGTCCATCTGGACGCGCTTTCCTCCCGTTCCTATCCCGAGGGACTCTATCGCGCCATGGCTTCGAGCGCGGCCACTCCCATGAGCGCTTTCTACGACGTGTTCCTGCCGCTCGGGATACGTTCCCAGCTCAAGAAAGCCGTGGACCTCACACTTTCCTACGATCTCACGGGCTCCTCGGCGACGGCCTCCGACCTCAACGTCTGGTACTACAACACCGCGCAGGGCCGCTACGTCCTGGAGAACACCAACCGCCGCGTCGACGAGGTCAACAAGACGCTCACGGTCACGGTCGACCACTTCTCCACCTTCGTGGTCCTGGCCTCCACGCCCGTGCTGACCTCCACGACGCCTTACACCGGCGGCGAGATCGAGGTCTTCAACTTCCCCAATCCCTTCGACTGCATACGGCACACCAAGTCGCTCAACAGTCGTCTCTTCGGCGGCAGGCCCATCACCTTCGACGGCACCATGATCCACTACGGCCTGCCGGCGGGGGATTCGGCCGAGCTCAAGGTCAAGATCTACGACGTGGCCGGAGAACTCGTGCGCGAGATTCCGCAGGGAGAGTTGGGCGGCGGGTTCACCTACTACTCCCCGTGGGACTGCAAGAACGAGGGCGGCAAGTCCGTGGCCTCGGGAGTCTATATCGGGCAGATCAAGTGGGGCGGCCGCAATAAGTTCTTCAAAATGGCCGTCATCAAGGGGAGCGGGCTATGATCCGGCTTCACATCCCGCGCTGTTTCCCCGACGTGAAGCCGATAGGTCGAATGATGCCCATTATCGGCGCTCTTGCCTGGCTGCTGGTTCTGGTCGCGCGGCCGGCGGCTGCGATCAATTCCATGGCCGGCACCAGCGCGGCGCAGTTCTTGAAGCTCGGCGCGGGCTCCCGCGCGGGCGCCATGGCCGAGGCCTACTCCGCGGTCGCCGACGACGTCTACGCGGCCTATTACAATCCCGCGGCGCTCACGCTCCTGACCAAGCCGGAACTCGCGGCCGCGCATGTCCAGCACTTCCAGGACATCTCCTATGAGTTCGCGGCCTTCGCTTATCCCATGGACCGGGAGAATCCCTACAGCGAGGACGGCGGCCGTTTCTCCAGGCATGTGCTCGCGGCCTCCATCTACAATCTCTCCGTGGCCGACATCCAGCGCCGCAGCGACGACACCACGGATTCCCTGGGCAGCTTCGGCGCGGGGGATTACTCCTACAACATGAGCTATGCCTACCGCTTCGACAGGCGCCTGGGCGTTGGAGCGACCGGCAAGATCATCCATCAGACCTTGGACGCCTATTCTTCGACGGCATTCGGCGCGGATGCCGGACTGCATTACGTGCCGCGGCCGGATTCTGCCCGGCCGCTCACGCTTGCCATGGTGATCCGCAATGTGGGCACGAGGCCGAGCTTCGCCGGGGTGTCGGACCCTCTGCCGGTCGGCCTGGTCCTGGGCGTGGGCTACAAGCCCGTGCCTCGGCTCAAGCTGGACCTGGACGTGACCAAGTACCGGGACACGGACGTCTTCATGGCGCTGGGAGGGGAATATAAGCATCCCTTCAGCGAGGAATTCTCAGGCGCGTTCCGCTTCGGCTACAGCACGCACCGCAAGGACAATGAGGGATTGAACGGAATGACCCTCGGCGTAGGCGCAAGCATCGGCCGCTGCTCCTTCGATTTCGCCTGGGTCCCGTATGGAGTCCTCGGCGATACTTTCCGTTATTCGCTGCACCTCAAATTCTGACGTTTTCCGCAGGACCCCAGGAACCTGAAGTCCTAAATGCTCGTCGCCCCGGCGAAAGCCGGGGTCCAGACGGCTTCTGGATTCCGGCTTTCGCCGGAATGACGGATGCACCAAGAGGAAGCCCCGACCCTGGAGAGTCCCAGGATCGGGGCTTTCGGCGTCTCGGATCTTTCAGGCGGGACGAATTGAGGATCGTCCCGATTTTTCTTTGAACCTTACCGGACCGGCATGCTCTCCGACGAAAGGCTGAAGAAGCGAGCATTAGGGCCGTGGCACTCTTCGTCTTTCTCGACTCCGCCGACGAAGACGAACGGGATGCCGTACGTCTTATCAATCAGCCACACACTCGGGATATTTTCCACTTCTATCATTAAGACCCCCGTTTCAACCCTTTTTGATGCAACCATATATTGGGTGCGCAAGGCATACACGCGGATCGTGCTGTTGCGGGACCATGCGAGGAGGTTCTCGAAGAGCGCGTTCTGCTGAGGCGTGAGCGCCTTGGCATCCACCGCGGCGATTTCGAGCGCATCCACGGTTTTATGGAAGCGCTCGAGCGCGGGGTTCAGGGCTTCGAGGACCTTTGCCATGGATTCCAGCGCGGAGACGGAGGAAAGCTCCTTGGCCACTATTCCGTCGGACGCAAAATCCGCCAGGATCGGACCCATGTTGTCGAGGCTCGCCAGCACTTCGCCGGCGCAGCGGCTGCTTTTTCCCTTCTGTTCAAGGATGACCTTTCGCAGTTCATCGATGGAGGGGCCGTTCGTCGCGATCTCGAAGATCTCGCCGTCTTTGTTCATCACCTCATAACCTTTCCCGCTCATCTCCCCGTGGATGCCGACGATGAGTCCGCCGGAAACATGCCCTTGCTGTTCCTGCGTGAGCTCCTTGCCCACGCGCACGCCGTAGCGCAGCAGGAGGGCCCGCAGCGCCTGCTGCTGCACGAGAGCGTCTTTCAACTGCGCGGAGAACGCGGATGCTGCCGGATTTTCGACTTCGATGGGTTTCCCTTGAGCATCGGCCAGCGCTGTTTCAGCAGTGGAGTTCTGCGCAAGGATCTTGATGGTTCCGATATCGACGTACGAGAATTCCGGGGATTCGGCTGCAAAGACATTGCTGGCGCCCAGGAGCAATGCAACGGCTGAACAAACCAAGCTCTTCATGGTAGATCCCTCTTTCATTAAGGGCTCGCTTTATTCGTTAATGAGCCCTAGCTATTCCGATTGCATATGTAATTTAGCAGAGCGGCCGCCCCGTCCTCATGAGCCGTTTGGCCACCGGAACGCTTCGCAAAGGGCCTACTTCCGCCTAGGACTTTCGGGGGCGTCGCGTTTCTCGTAACAAGTCCGATATTGACCCGTTTGGGTGCGTGCGTTACCCTAATAGTGCGCCGAGGGGGACTGCGGTCGGGTGACCGTAGTCACCCCTCTCGCGGTATTGAAAAAATGGTGATTTCAGCGCATAATTTATGAGAGCCCGCGGTTTGGACTCGACGAAAAGGCAAACCCGTCCGCAAGGCGGGGGCGCAAAGCCAGGACTCCCGTCAAGGGAGCGTCCGGCTGCCGAAACTATGCTACAGACGTTCTCTCCCCGTTTCCGTTCTCAGGGAGCGGCCGCCTTTATGGGCCGCCTGTCGTGCGTTTGTTGTTTAATCCCGATCACTCTATCTCTGGTCCTTCTTCTTGGCGGCAGCCTGCAGGCCGCCGTGGTCCTGCGTAAGGCCTCCGGAGTGGTCCAGACTCGCTCGGGCAGCGGATCCTGGCAGAACGTCTTGCGCCTGCCCGCGGCGCTCGCAGTCGGCGACCAGGTGCGCACCGGCGCGCAGGCCCGGGCCGTGCTGGTCTTCGAGGACGACTCCCGCGTGGAGCTCGGGCCGGACACGGTCTTCATCCTTGAGGACGCCGCGCCCAAGCGCATGGCCATGCGCCTGCGCATGGGGCGCATGCGCGCTTCGGTCCAGAGGCTCTTCTCCCGCCGATTCGAGGTGAGGACGCCGACGGCGGTCTGCTCCGTGCGCGGCACGGAGTTCCTCGTCCATGTCGCGGCCGGCGGCAGGACCACGGTGGACCTCTACAAGGGCCTGCTCGGCGTGGAGGATTCTCGAGGGCACCAGGTCCTGCTCCATCCCAACGAGCGCATTCGCGTGGACCTGCGGGGCATGGGCGCGCCGGAGCGGGCGCCCTCGGCCATGGAGTCGGTGCGCGGGATCTTCCATGCCGGCATGCGCAGAGAAGTGGCCTTGGACATGAGCCGCGAGGAGGTCCTGGCCGCGGCTGCCAAGGAGACTAAGCTCGCCGAGTACCAGCAGGGCAAGGTGCTCATGGATGTGCACGGCGAGCGCGTGCGCCTGGAGCAGTACATCCTGCGGCCCAGGCCGGACCAGTTCAAGCTCGTGGTGCTCAACGACCGCTCCGGACGCTTCGACTACTTCTACTATCTCGGCACGTTCAACAAGACCCTGCCCACGGACCTTTCCTCGGCCTTGCGGCAGCTTCGTGGAGGTCTCGACACGGCTCCAGATTACTATCTCACCTCCGTTGAGACCGGGCGCTCGAACACGGCCGACTCCATGCTGGAACTCGCGCAGGGAGGGCATCTCGTCGACGTCAACAATAACTCGGACTTTGGCGATGATGTGAACGAATTCTTCGATCCCTCCGCGGACGCTTACGTGGATTCCACGGGCCGCAGCGTCTACCAGAGCCTCTTCGACCGCTACGGTTTCTATCTCAACGGGAAACTGAAATACGGCTGGACCGGAAGCAATATCCAGACCTACGATGACAAGATTCTTTCCAGCAACACCGACCCTATCAGTGGTGTGCCCCTCAACTTAGCTAATGCTTATCTGGATGGGGGAATTCTCTCGCTACGCAGCGACCCCAACGTCACGTTCCCCACTGATGGGAAGGTCTATCAGCGCATCTACGAGTCCTATGGTGATGGTTCTTTCATCTCCTGGGACAGCTATATCCTCGACGACCAGGGGCGGGTGGCGGATAGCTCGGAGTTCGCCTCGCTCACGGGCACGGCTTTGAGCACGCGTCTTCTGGACTTCAACTACGAGCAGGTCGTGACCGCGACCGAGTTCGGCGGACGCAAGATCGACCTGGTGGTCTCTCCGAAGATCCTCATGCAATCGAAGGTGATCCAATGAGGAATATCGCCCTCCTGGCGGTGCTCGCGCTTCCTCTGGCTTCTCAGACGGCGCTGGCCGTGGAGATGGAGCCGCTTTTCCGCGCCCAGCTGCTCGGCGGGCAGTATTTCTTCAAGGACGAGAAGGCCTCCTTGAGCGGCAACGCTTCCATGCTCTTCGCTCCGGCGCTGCGCTTCAATGAGCGCTGGTCGCTGCTGCCTTCCTTCTCCAGCGCCTATCAGGGGACCAAGCGCGTCGTGGACCTGGTGGGCGCGGGCTCGCTCTTCCAGGAACAGATGGACCATCGAGCCGGGCTCAAGGCCGTCTACGTCCCGGAAGACAGCCTTTGGCGCTTGAAGGGGCGCACGGGCTACAAGGCGCAGATGCTCAAGGAGACGCGCGACGAGCATTGGATGCACGGTCTCTTCGACTATCAGAGCGCGGAGGCGGGGTTGGAGGCGGAGTATGTCTACCGCGATCCTTTCTCGGTGAGGATCGCCTACGACTACGCCTATACCTTCTTCCCGAACTACACGGCCCTGGAATCCCAGCACGCCTGGGATTTCCAGGGGCAGCCGCTGGCCCGCGAGATGGTGGGCGACCGCGTCCTGGACTCGCATCTGAACATGCTGTCCTTGGCCTTCGACTCCTCGATCGGCGCCGCGTCCGTGGTCCAGATCGGCTTGAGGCTCGCGCGCCAGTCCTATCCGCGTCAGGCCGTGGTGAAGGAGTCGGGCCTTTTGGACTCCGCGCGGCGCTCGGACTATTCCTCGCATCTTTCCGCGGGGCTGCGCACTCCTTTCGAGCTCCGGCCCGAGACGCGGCTGACGCTCTCCGGCGGGTTGTGGGGAGGGAATCTCCTCTCCGATCAGAATTCCTATGACGCGAGCCGATTGCGCTTTATCTCGCGCTATTACGACTACGTCCAGTTCGGGACCGATCTCGGAGCGCGGCTGGATCTGGGCGACGAGCGCGAACCCATCAGCGTCTCGCTGGGGCTTTCCGTGCAGCGCAGGAACTACCTGGGCCGCCCGGCGCAGGATTCTTCCGGGCTCTACCGGGCGGACCATCTGGTCCAGGATTCCTGGATGCTGACGGGCTCTCTGCGCTATCCCATGTCTCAGCGCATCTCGCTCCTCTTCGAGCTCGAGCACGGCCGCACGAGCTCGAACCAGGGCTATGCCCAGTTCTACAGCTACGACTACAGCGCGACGAATTATCTTTTCGGATTGCAGTACGAGTATTGAATGACCGCGACGGGCTAAAAAGGGGGGCGCATGGAAAAGATCGCGATGGCCAAGGAAGACTATGTTGAGCTGGCTCATCTGCTGCATGCCGTGGACTTCTTCGCTCCGCTGACCATCGGCCAGCTCGAGAAGATACTGCCTTACATCTTCCTCTGCCGGGCCAAGTCCGGCGAAACCGTGTTCCGGCAGGGAGATCCCGGGGATGCCTTCTACATCCTCAAGCAGGGCCGCGTGAGCGTGCGCCTGCGCCGGCTCATGATTTTCTCCTCGAAGGTGGCCGCGCTCAAGGCCGGGGATTTCTTCGGCGAGATGGCCTTGCTCTCCCGCGACCGGCGCAACGCCTCGGTGGTCTGCGAGGAGGACTGCCGGTTCTTCGTGCTGCTGGCCGCGGACTTCCAGTCGGTGCTCAAGCAGAACCCTTCTTTCGCCCGGGAAATGGCCAAGACGGCGGAAAATCGGAGGTTCATGTCCCAGCATGCTTAGGACTCGTTTGGCCGTCCTTTGGGTCTGTCTGTTCGCCGGGGTCTCCCGAGCGCAGGCGACCTTTTATCTTTGGGACGGCGGGGGAGGGGATGGGAACTGGTATACGGCGGCCAACTGGAATCCGGATGGAGTGCCCGGCGCGTCCGATGATGTCCTGATCCCGGCGGCCGACGTGTCCGTGAGCGCCAGCTCTCCTGCGGTGCAGGTGCGCAATCTCACGATCGGCAACGGCGTCGGCGCCGCGGGTCTGCGCCTCTCGACCGGGGTCGTGGGAGCGCTCTCGGTCATCGTGCGCACCAACTCCTCCTTGGTCTTCGCCGGCACCCAGCCGGTCAATGCCTCGGCCCTGACCGTGGAGTCGGGCGGGCTGATAACCCATGACGGCCCCCTGGCGCTCTCGACGGCCGCGGTGACTATCCAGGCGCAGACCTTCGATGTCCAGGCAGGCGGGAGCGTGTCCGTTTCCGGCAAGGGGTTCACGGGAGGAGCTGCCGTGGCTTCGGGCTTCGGACCCGGCTTCGGAGTCGGCTCCACCAACGCCGCCGACGGCGCGGGCCATGCGCAGACCGGCGGCATCGGCGGCGGGAGCGGGAACTCCGGCGGAACCGCCTATGGTTCCGCGCAGGCCCCTGCTCAGCACGGCAGCGGAGGAGGAGGGGCGCTGGCGCCTTGCTACGGCGGCGCCGGAGGCGGGCTCATCCGGATCGAGGCCTCCACCTGGACTCTTAACGGGACGGTCTCAGCGGACGGGACCGACGGGGTCAGCGGCTGCCTCGGCGGCGGCGGCGGCGGTTCCGGCGGAGCGGTCTACGCCTCCGCCTATTACATCGTGGGGGCCGGCACGGTCTCCGTGCGCGGCGGCATAGGGGGCAACGGCACCAATTTCGGCGGCGGCGGCGGCTCCGGCGGCCGCACGGCGGTCTTCGTCTCCGGGAACAATGATTCGCGAATCACTCTTTTGGCGGCCTCCGGGTCCGGAGGGAGCGGAGCGCTGGCGGGAACGACTCCCTCGGCGGGAAGCACCTTCTTCTCTCCCAAGCTGTGGGTCGGCGCGGCCGGAGACGGCTCGTTCTGCAGCAATGGAGCGAACTGGGTCGGCTACGCGACTCCGCAGGCCGGCGAGAGCGTGATCTTCGGCTCCACGAACTCCGCCTGGGGCTGCATCTGGGATATCTCCGCATCGGTGATCATCGGGTCCGTGACCCTGCGGCCGGAGTATTCCGGCCTTCTGCGCCTGGGCACGGCCGTGAACGTGAGCGGTGCTTTCTCCGTGTCCGGCGGCACGGTGAGCATGACGATCCCGCTGGCGCTCGCCGTCGGCGGGAACATGAGCGCGCAGGGAACGGGCCGCTTCGACCTGAATACAGGGAGCGTGACGCTCAACGGCGCGTCTCCCCAGACGCTCGACCTGCTCTCCGGCTCCACGCTCCAGAATCTCTTGATATCGCCCGGCGCCCAGGTCAGCATTCCCGGATATCTTTCCTTGCGGGGGAATTTCACGGCCCAGGCCGGGTCCACGGTCTCCTTCCCCTCCGCCACTCTCTTCGTATCGTCGGGCGATGTCCGCGGCCTCGGGCAGATGGATTTCAATCCCGCGCATCGCCTGCAGCTGCTCGGGCTCTCGACGCACACCCTCTTGACCCGCAGCGTCGGGACCCTGCGCGTCTCCGGTCCCGCGGGAGTGAGCCTCCCGGCGAGCTCTTCCATGACCTTCCAGGGAGATCTGATCATCGATACCGGCGCGGCGCTGAGCGGGAGCACGGCCTATCTCAATATCTACGGCGATTGGCGCAACTACGGCTCATTCACGCTCCCGGGCGGCACGGTCTGCTTCGCGGCTCCGGCCGCGGACCAGCATATCTATGCCGGAGCCCAGTTCCCGGCGCTGCGGGCGGATAAGGCTGCCGGGACTTTGTGGATCTCCACGACCGCGCAGGTCAGCGATTCTCTGCAGCTCGCCGGAGGCGTGCTGGACCTGGGAGTGCGGAGGCATTCCATCGAGGGAGACATCCTGCAAAGCGGCGGGAGCTTGGCGGCTTCGGCCAGCACAGTGACCTTGGATGGGACGGTCCTGCAGACGGTCTCGCTCTTGTCCGGGACCTCCTTTCATCATCTGATCTCCTCGAACTCCGCGGTCGTGCGCTTCTCAAGCGATGTCGCCATGACCGGGAATCTGCGGATCGATCGCGGCGTCCTTGATTTTTCAACGGTCACGGTATTCATCGGCGGAGACTTCGTGGATCAGGGGTCCATCCCTCCGGCGGTCGCGCGCTCGACGGTGGTCCTGGACGGGACTTCGCGCCAGCTCCTGCGGCTGAAGCCCTCCGACGCTTTGGCGGGGCTTACGGTTCTCAATGCCGGGGCCGGGGTGCTTCTGCAGAGCACGGCGGCCGTTCGCGGGAATCTCCGCGTGGCCTCGGGAGCGCGCTTCGACGGGGGCGCGGGAGTCCTGAATCTGGATCGGGCCGGAAATCTCTGGGATACCGCGGGCGCCGAATATTCAGCCTCGGGCCCGCATGTGATCCAGTGGTCGAGCCAGGTCTACGTGGCTGCCGGGAGCACGGTGAGCGGCTGCATCGTCCTTTCCTCGCGCGTCGATCTCAGCTTCACGGGACAGCCTTCCGGGGCCCTGAATCTCGCAGGCAGCGGAGCTTTGATCGTCAATAGCGGGGCGACCCTTGCCGCGGCGTCGAGCACGATCACGCTGCGCGGGACCGCGGACCTTGTCTTCGCTTCCACCGGGACCCGTTATCTTTACGATGCGGCTTCGTGGATCGTCTATGAAGGTTCCGGTCCCAACCGAGCGCTCTCCTTGTCCACGGGACCCTTCATGAACCTGCGCTTGAGTCCGCAGAGCGGCACGGACTCCTTCGCGCTCAAGGACGTGGTTCTGGCCGGCAGCCTTCTGCTCGAGCGCGGCATCCTGCGCTCAAGCCATACGCCCCTCATCGAGGTCCGCGGAAACGTGCGCAATCTCGGAGGCGTCGTGGACCTGAGCGCGATCACCACTTCGACGCTGCGCATGGCCGGGGCTGCGCAGCAGGGCCTCTCGCTTTTGGCCGGCGACCGTTTATGGAATTTCGAGGCCAAGTCTTCGAGCCGCGTGCAGGTTGAGTCTTCGACGATGGATGTCTACGGGAGCCTTCTGCTCAGTTCCGGAGTGTTCAATGCCGGGTCCGCGCTGCTCCATCTGGAGGGGGACTGGCAGGGCAATGGGCTCGGGCTCTTCGAGGCGGGTTCGAGCACCGTGGCGCTCCTGGCGGTCTCCAGCGCGGCGCGGCAGAACTTCAGCGATCCTGCCGCGCCTTCTTTCAACGGCCTGCGGGTCTCCGTAGCCACCGCGGTCTTTTCCACGGCCTTTTCCGCGAAGGCCTTCACCGCGGATAAGCCCAGGGGCTGGATCTATTTCGTGCCCGGTTCCACGTCGGTCTTCCGGGTGGAGGATTTCCGGGTCAACGGGACTTCCTTGACTACCCGCATCCGCTTGCGCGGGACATCGGCGGGGTCGCGCTGGAACCTGCAGGTGGTCTCTTTCTCCAGCGTGACTTGCGCGGACATCTCCTATTCGAGCGCCGCGACCGGCTTGGCCGTGCAGGCCAACGACGGACGCTCCATCGATTCCGGGCAGAACGTGAACTGGAATTTCAAGGCCGCGCTGGTGCTCTTGGCGCCCGGAGAGGCGTTCACCCAGTGGGCGGGAAAGAGCGGCACGCCGATCGTGCGGACCGCGGGGGTCCCTTTCCAGGTCACGGTCCGGGCGGTCTCTTCCTCTTACGGCGCGGTCGCTTCGACCTTGAGCGTGACGTTCTCGGCCGACGATCCTTTCGCGGAGGGGTTCGGCAGCCATCCTCTTTCAGCCGGGACGACCCAGTTCGACGTGACGCTCAAGGTCGCGGAGCCTTCTCCGAGGACCGCGCAGCTGAGCGTGTCGGGTTCCCAGTTCTTCGGCGTTGGCGGCGCGAGCGTGGACGTGCTCCCCACGACCTACACCCGCCTGCAGGTCATCCTCCCGGGAGAGGATGCCCTGCCCGGCTCTCCCGCGGGGAAGATCGGCTACGCCGACCCGCAGACGGCCGGCAAGCCGTTCACGCTGACCGTGCGCGCGGTGGACCGCTTTTCCAATCTCATCGACACGGCTCCCGCCGATACCGTGGTCTTGGACTCCATCGCGTCCTCGACGGTGGATATCCCGGCTCCCCAGATCTTATCCGCCGGGCAAACGGCCTTTTCAGGCCTGAACCTGTTTTCCACGGGCACTTATTCCGTGCGCGCCTACGACCAGGATGACGGGCTCATCACTCCGAATGTGAGTTCGACGTTCTCGGTATTTTTCGTGAACTTCACGAGTCCCGTGGTGAGCATCTCAATCCCCGTCGGCGCGTCCCTGCCCACCTTGGCCGGCCGCGTGACGGGGACGGCCTCGGATCAGGTGGCGCTCGCGCGCGTGGAGGTCTTCATCCGCGACAACAGCGCGGACCGGTTCTTCGATTGGAACGCGCAGACGTTCTCGTCCATCCTGCCGGTCGCGGGCAAGGCGACGCTCTCTCCTCCCAATGGGCGCAGCGTGGTCTGGAGCATCGGTTTCGACGACGCCGGGCTCACGGAAGGCCGCAGTTATTATGTCTTGGCGCGTTCCTCCAATCCCTCGGGGTTCCAGAGCCTGGCGGAGTCCACCTTCACTTTCGCGGCGAACCGGATCATCTTCGGGGCCGGAGACGGGCAGGGATCCGCGACCGTGGCCCCGTCGACTTGGGCGGCCTGCATGTCCGTGGTGAGCACCGTGACCTATACCGTGGGTTCCGGCGGCATCGGGCCGGGCGGAGCCCTCGCGCTGCGCGTCCCGGACGGTTGGACCGAGCCCCGCTATGTGACGCAGGCCGATCCTCCGCTCGGCGGAGTCGCCATACTCTCGACCTCCACGGTCTGGAGCGTGGCGGGTTCTTCGGAAGTGCTCTCGGCTCCCGCGATGATCTCAAGCGTGACGCTGGGCCCCGGCTGGATCGCGGTGCGCGTGAAGTCGAATGCCCTGGATTCCTTCAAGCCCGGAGAGCAGATACGGTTCGTCTACCATGGACGGCCTCCCGGCCGTCCGCTCGTGGGCGCGCAGAGCTTCGAACTGCGCAGCCAGGGGACGCGGACCGGAGCGCTCAACGCGATCGGGGTTTCGCCGTCCCTGGACCTTCAGGCAGGCCCTGCCGGGGCGCTGGCGTTCACGGAGTATTCGCCGCTCGCCCTGGGTCCTTTGCAGACCTCTCCTACGCTCCAGCTGCGGGTCACCGATGTCTGCGGCAATCCCGTCAGCGCGCCCGCCTCGGCGGAGCTCACGCTCCGCGCGGGCGTCCATTCCTCGACGGGCTTCGCGGTCGACGACCAAGCCGAGTTCTTCCTGAGCGGCGGCGGCTCCATTTCCTCGGTGCTCCTGCCGGCCGGCGAGCGCTTCTCCGAGTCCTTTTATTATCGGACTTCCACGGCCGGCATATCCTTGGAGCATGTCCGGGCCACCGCGACGATCTCCGGATCGCCGGCACAGGCGGAGCGGGCCGTGGTGCTGCTGTCTTCGGCGGCGCTCCTCCAGGCCGTCTCCATCGACACCGGGTCCCTGGCTTCGGGCGCCACCAGCGCCGTGCTCAGCGCGGGCGCCTCCGGCGCGCAGGTCCGCGTGAGCTTCTCTCTGCCGGATCCGCGAGTGGAGTGGGAGCTGTCCATTTCCACGGATGCGTCCGCGTCCTCTACCGTGCTCTTCAGCGCCGCGGGCGCCGGGGATGCCGCGCGGCCTATCGTCGTCTCCTGGAACGGAGTGGTCTGTCCTCAAGGGGAACCCTGCCGATTCGCCGCGCCCGGCGCGTATTCCGTGCGCCTGCGCGCGGCCGGAGGCGCGGATATCCGCGTGCTGGAAGTCCGAGTGCCCGCGAGCGCTTCGGTCTACGGCTCCGTGGGCGAGGGCGCGGCCGGGGCGTTCATCCGCGCCTCGGGCTCGGGCGCGGGCGTCGGGGCGTTCACGGTCGCGGATTCCACCGGCTTCTTCCAGCTTTTCGGCCTTCTCGCGGGAGAGCGCTATGATCTGACCATCTCCACGCTGGTCTCGGCCTTGGGACAAGGCGTTTATCTCAGCACCGTGGCCGCGGATGCGACGGCTTCCGCCGCTGGGACGGATCTCGGGACTTTGACGATGCCTCAGCCTTCGTTCTTGCGCGTGAGCGTTCTCATCCCCGTGCTCGCGCCCGTGGAATTCTGGGGGAATTTCCATGCGGCGGCTTCGGACGGCTCTTCCGCGGGTTCGGGCGCCCTTCACTTCTCTTCCGGGAGCGCGGTCTCCGACGACGGGGCGCAGGCGCTCGGGCGAAGCGCAAGCACCTGGACCGTGCTCGCCTTGCCTCCGGGCAGCTACGACGGGCGCCTCGTGCTTTCTTCCATTGGGATCTCCACATGGGTCCACGGCATATCGGTCCCGGAGGGAGGCATCGCGGACCTGCGGGTCATCCTCTCTCGCAAGGCCAACGTCTCGGGTTGGGCCATCCTGCCTTCCACGGCGTCCGCAGGCACGTCGATCACGGTGCAGGCTCTTCGGCAGGGCTCTCAGAGTCCGGAGGCTTTCGCCGAGGTCTTCGTGGCGTCTTCCTCCGCGGGGTTGTCCTTCACGAGCGGGACCTACACGCTCTACGGACTCGACCCCGGCTCCTGGACTCTGCAGGCCTATGCGCCCAACTGGCGCTCCACGAGCGCCGCGGTCTTCATCTCGTCGGATGCGGACATCGGGGACGGCCGGACCGGCGCCGGAGGAGTGGACCTCCGGCTTGAGGCGGGCCTGATCTTGACCGGGACGGTCACGGTCTCGGGGGATAGCTCCGCCTTCGGCGGCCGCGACGGTTCGCCGGGCTTCTTGATGGTCGTCGATGCTTATGAGGCCTCGCGCTTCGCCCATGCCTCCATCCCCGTGAGGCTCTCGACCTCCGCGGTACTGGCCTCCTCGACGTTCTCTTTGACGGGCTTGGAGGCCGGGACCTGGCGCTTGAGCGCCTCGCTCGACGGATTCGATGCGGCCTCGGTCTTGGCGGCGGTCTCCTCGGCCGCGCCCAACGGCGCCCAGCTCACGCTGGTCCGCAACTTCTCCCGCCTGCGCCTGGACATCCTCCTTCCTTCGCGCGGCGCCTGCCGTTCGGCGGCGGAATTCAAGTCCGTCGGGCTGCATATCAGCGGGCCCAAGGTCGATCTTCCGGCGGTGGGGGACATCACGTCCTTGATGGGCAGCGCGGGCGTCGAGGAGAGCTTCTTCTGCACCAGCATGACCTTCCTTTCACCTCCGCTCGACACGGGGCTCTACCGCGTGCGCGCGGCGCACGGCCCCTCCGGGAACTGGAAGGAGCTCTTCCTGTCCTTGTCCGCGGGCGCTACGGCGCAGGCTGTCGCGGACTTGAGCGGCGCTACGTACGCGGTCTCCGGGTTCCTCTCCCTGGCCGGGCCCGTGAGCTTCCAATCTTCGGGATACTCGGTCTCGGTGAGCTCCTTGGCCGGGCTCTTGGCGCAGTCCGCGGCCACGAGCTACTGCCTGCTCTCCTCGAGCATGCCGGTGCAGTCCGCGGGCCTGCATCTGGAGCTGCTGCCGCTGGATTCCTTCGGGGGCCTTGCGCCCGCGCCTTTGCGGCCGAGCACCGGCGCATGCTCTTCCTATGCCGTGGTTCCGGGGGCAGAGGGACTGCCCAGCCTGCTCGGGTATATCGCTCAGCCTTCCGCGGACGGGAGCTTCCGCTTCGGCTCCGTGGCGCCCGGCACGTATCTCCTGCGCTCCTCGCGCGAGATCGACGGCCGATCGGAGGATGGGGAAGAGCTCTCGGAAGCGTCCACGCTCGTGCGCGTGGAGGGGGATTCCCAGGTCCAATTGCGCATCGGCGCGGGGCTGCGGCTTTCAGGGAGAATCTCGCTGCCGCTTGCGGGTCCCTTGGACCGGCCGGTGGGTCTGCGCCTGCTCGACGGCCAGGGACAGGTCGTGCGTTCCCAGCTCTTCGTTTTCAATGAGGAACGCGATGTCTCCTTTGCTTTCGAGAAGCTCGCGGCCGGGCGCTACAGCCTCGTCGCGGAGGATGCCGGCTTCCCGCGCGTCTATGCGGCCAGGCCCGTGCAGGTCGAATTGCAGGCCGCGGATGCCGAGGAGGTGCTCGTAGCGCTCAGCGCCGCTGGGGCGATCAAGGGGCGCCTCGCGCTGCAGCGGCAAGGTCCGGATGGATCGCGCGAGTCCGTTGTGGTCTCCCAAGGCAATCGCGCGCTCCTGCCCGCGGCGCTGGATGTCCGGGCCGCGGCTTCTCCCTGGATCGAAGGGGGGCTCTTCTCCGCGCTGCGCGATGCCTGCGGTTCGGAGAACTGCCCGCTGTCCCTCGACGCGGATGGACGCTTCCTGATCTCCGGAGTCATCCCGGGGCTCTATGACGTGGAGGTCGCGGCTGGGGCGGAGTACGGCGGCGGCGCGCTCAGCCTGGCCGCGGATTCCGTCGGCGGAGTGAGCGTAGCCGGCGGAGCGACCGCGGACATAGGCGTCTTATCCTTGAGGACCGCCGCGGTCCTTTCCGGCTTCGTGAGGGAGGCCGGTTCCGGCCGCGCGCTCGCGAACATCCGTGTCGAGGCCCGGGAGTCCGTGCGCGCTCCGGGCCGGACCAATTCCCGGCGCGTCGTTCCCGCGGCCCTCACGGATGCGCAGGGCCGCTACATTCTCGCGGGCCTGGATCCCGAGATCCGCTATTACGACGTCGTCGCCGCGCCCAGGACCGAACTCCGTTCCGCCCAGTCCGCGCCGGACCATGCGCAGGAGACTGCTCCGGCAGTCGATGTCGCGAGCACGAGCGTTCTGGACTTCTCTCTTGATCCCGCTCCGTACTCCTTGAGGGGCCGCGTGGTCGGCGCCGGCGGCTTGGAGCTGTTCGCGTCCTTGGGGGATGGGAGCACTCCGGGCGCCGCGGTTTTCGTGCAGAAGCAGGGCGTGATCCCGACGCTCCATCCGCTGGGCGACATCGTTTCCTACAGCGACGAGCAGGGACGCTTCACGGTCTCCGGGCTTGGCGCCGGCGTCTACCGGGTCACGGCCGCGGCCAGGGGCTTCGCGGATTCGGCGCGCACGGCCAAGATCACCGCGGCTTCCGTGGACTTGGGGACCATGACGCTTTCGGCCGGAGGGGCGGTCTCCGGCGCCTTGCGCAAGGCCGACGGCACGCGGCCGGGAGAAGACGAGGTCGCCGGCGTCTACGCGGCCACCGCGGGGATGGAGGAGACTTTCGCGGGGACGCTCGTCGTCGACCCCAATTCCGGGAGCGTGAGCGATTACCGCGTCAGCGGCCTGCGCGCCGGCACGCCCTATCGTCTGCTCTTCATCGGCAGGGAAGGGGGTGTCCTTTCTCCGGCGGAGGCGCGCGAAGTGACTCTCGCTTCCGGCGAGAGCGAGCGAGCCCTCGATGTGGTCCTTCTTCCCGGGCGGCCGCAGGTCCGAGCGAAGTCGCGCAGGCAAGGCGCGGATTTCCTCGTCGATTTCCTGATCTCCGAGCCCCTGCGCGCGAGGACCGCCGATGACGACGATCCGCTCATTCTCGCGAGCACCTTCTCGGCCGCGGGCGCGATCACGGGGGGGACGCTCTCTCAGGATCGGCGCCGCGTGAGCGTCATCTATCATCCGTCCGTGGGGGAGTCCAGCTTCACCCTGCGATTGGCCGGCTATGCCGCGCAGCCGGACCCGGAGAATCCTCCGCTCGAATACCGCCTTTCGTCCACGTTCACGTTCTACGCGGGGCTCGATGCCTACAACCGGGCCATGATCAGCAATCTGGCCGGAGGGGGCCTGGCTCTGGAAACGGAGCCCAGCCGCGTGAGCATTCCCAAGGGAGCATTCTACGTGGATGCGTCCTCTTCCGTGGAGGTCGTGATCCAGCGGGCGGAAGAGAACTCCGCCTCCCGGGGCTTGAGCGCCTTGCGCTACGGCGCCGCGTCGTATCCGCAGAACCTGCGCCGCGCCCTGGCCGCGGTCCCGCCCGATGTGCGGCCTTTGAGCGCCTTCTATGACCTGCTCCTGCCGTTGGGCGTGCGCGCGGCTTTGGCGCGCCCGGCCCAGCTCACGGTGCAGTACTCGACGGGAGCCGATCCCTCGAAGCTCAATCTCTATTGGTACAACCCCGCGGCCAATGCCTACGTGCTCCAGCAGGACGTCACCGGCGCCTCGCCGGTCATCGATGCCGCCAACAGGACCTATACCCTCAACGTGGGGCATTTCTCGACCTTCGTGCTCTTCGAGAACGGGGCGGCCGTCATCTCCGGCGACGGCTTCCATGGCGGGCAGATCGAGGCCTTCAACTTCCCGAACCCCTTCGATCTTCAGGTCAAGTCCGTGACTCCCATCCACGGGGACAGCGGCCATGCCTCCTTCCAGAACGTGCGCGGGACCATGATCCGCATCGCCGTGCCTCCCGGCGTGCAGGGAGAAGGCCGCATCCATATCTTCAACGTGGCCGGCGAAAGGGTGCGCACCTTGGAGATGGGAGCGCTCACGGGAGGGCAGTTCTACTACGAGGCGTGGGACGGCCGCAATGATTCCGGCAGGGACGTCGCCAGCGGGGTGTACGTCGGGCAGGTGAAGATCGGGGGCAAATCCCAGTTCTTCAAGATGGCATTAATAAAATGAAAAGACCGCAATCCTCGATTCCTTTGGCGGGGCCCGGCGGCGAGGCCTGGGTTCCTCCCCTGCTCCAGGACCCCACCCGAACGGCCCAATTCCATAGTGGGAGGGTCCACCGGACCCTCCCCTACCCCATACCCTCCACCCGCACGAATGGAGGGCAGGAGAGGACCCGGCTCTTCCGGCACCCGCTATTTTCTTCGGGCGGCTGCTTATCATTGGGGGGCGGGTCATACGCAAAGGAAGGCGTTGCTTTGAAGATTTTCCTTCTGATGATGACGATTGCCTCTTCGGGGTGGGGGCTGGGGGTGTCGGACAAGGGAAGCACCGGGGCGCAGTTCCTCAAGCTGGGGCCGGGCGCGCGGGCCGCGGCCATGGGGGAGGCCTGTTCCGCGGTCTGCGAGGACGCCTATGCGGTCTACTACAATCCGGCGGGGCTGGGGCACATTCGTCAATCGCAGGCAGCGGCCATGCACAACCGGCATTTCCAGGGGATCGTGCACAATTTCGGGGCTTTGGCCGTGCCGCTCCTGGCTTGGACGGATTCAAAGCTTGACCGCGATGCGTACGGGACCCTGGCCTTCTCTTTGACGAGCCTCGGCGTCGAGGGCATCGAGCGCCGCGGCACGGTCGAGACCGATGCTCCGACCGGGACCTTCGGCGCGAGCGACCTCGCCTATTCCCTCGGCTACGGCATCTCCATGGACCGGCGGCTGGCGTTCGGCGGAGCGCTCAAGTTCATCGAACAGACCTTGGACTCCAGCCGCGCCTCGGCCTATGCGGCCGATATTGGGACGCTCTATCGCGGAGAACGCGTCTCCTTTTCCGGCGGCGTGCGCAATTTCGGCACGCGCGTGAAGTTCAGGCAGGAGTCCGACCCCTTGCCGCTCATGATCTACGCAGGGACCGGCTGGCGCGCGGGCGAGGGCTTGCTCCTGAGCGCGGACCTGCGCCTGCCGCGCGACAATGCTCCGGCCTTATCCGCCGGCGCCGAGTTGAAGCGTTCCGTCGGAGAAGGGCTCTTCGGGGCCCTTCGGGCGGGATTCAACTCCGCAAACATGGACGCGGGCGGATTCGGGGGCGTGAGCTTCGGCGCCGGAGTCCAACTGCATTCCCTGGAGATGGATTTCGCCTGGATACCTCGCGGCGATCTGGGCGACACCTACCGGTATTCCCTGCAGATCAAGTTCTGAAACGGATTCCTTCGAAATTCGTTTCAGAACAGTTATTTGCCCCACATGCGGTCGGAGGCGGAATGAGATTCCGCATCATGGCCGGTCAGGGCTTTGCGTTGAGCGCGCATGGCGTTGATCTGGTCGGCAGAGGCAGTCTTCATGTCCACGGAGTTCCAATCCTTGTCCGAGGAGGGGGCTGCGGGCTTGGCGCGGATCGCGAGCTTGGAGGCAGGCAGGACCATTGAGGTGTTGTTCAAGGCGTCTTTCAGGGGCTCTCCCTGGTAGAGGATGCGGCCTTCGGGCAGGCGGATCGCTGAGATAACCCCGCCGTGACGGCTGTCCAAGATGCGGCCCTCGATGATCTGCTTTTTGAGAGGGTCCTGTCCGTAGAGCAGAGGGTCCTGTGCAGAGGGTTTGCCCGGGAGACCGCTTTTTCTCACCGCATCCGGCTTGTGCAGGCTGCTGGGCGCGCAATTGGGCCAGACGCAAGGCTGAAATTTGCGGCCGGAGAGGGGGGCTGAGCGGGCGTCCTTCGTCTGGGCCGCGGACATGGAGGGCCAGGCTGCCAGGAACGTGAGCGTGAAGAGGATAGGGAGCCTCATGTCCTCCTAAGTATAGCGGGATGCCCCGCAGGATTCAGGGGTAAAGGGCCTATTTGGACCTATTCTTAGGGCCCACTTTGCGTGAGCCTTAGGGCCTATGATGTCTAACAGTCGTCGTCGTTGGAGAAAACCCCAAAGGTCTGCATGAGGGTCCGCTTCTCCCGGACGCAGGCTTTGCGCAGGGAGGCGTTCTTTCCTTGGAGCACGGCATCCGGCTGCGCGAGAGCGCTTTCGTCATCCGCGATGCCTACGGAGCGCTTGAATGCGTTTAGGAGCCGCACGGCTTGGTCCATTGCGCCGCTACCGCCCGGAGAGGAGAGGGATGCGTTCATCCGGTCCTTGGCGCCGAGCACGGTGGCGTCGCGGGAGGGCGGCTCGGAGATCGTCCCTGCCGGGCTGGTCAGGAGCTCCGCATAGGAGCGGGCGAGTTTGGCCGTATAATCCTGGTCCGATGTCCTGGTCGGATCGATCTCGGTTCCTTCGAGGCTGGAGCCCTTCATGCTCAGGAGCGTGAACTCATCGCCGGAGGCCTTGTCCGAGTCCGGCGGCTTGGACTGAGCGGAGGAGGGCGGAACCTTTGCATACTTCGCGCGGATCTTGCTTTCAAGATCGCCTACGATCTCTTCCGGGCTCTTTTTCGCGAATTCCTGAGCTTGCGCCGCAAAACTCTTCTGAGGAGGGGAGCAGGGAGGGGTGAAAGGGGATTTCGAGCAGAAATCGCCTTTTGGGTCCGCATTCGCCAGGGGCAGGGAAGGGTCGTCGGCTAATAGGCCGGCATCTCGCGCCGCCATCTGATCGAGCAGTTGATAGGCGGCGGCAGTGTCGGGATCCTGTTTCGGGGTTTGAGGCGAGGAGGACGCCTGCTTGGCGCGCTCCGAGAGGACCTGCTGCCAACTCTTGCCTTGGGCTGCGGACTCCTTGGTGAGTTTGTCAAGGAATTCCCGGGTGGCGCTTCCTCCTCCCGTGCACGAGAGGTCCGAGCAGTATCCGGCGATCTCTCCCTTGTAGTCCGGGCCGACCTTCTGTCCGTGCTCGTCGGTGAAATAGCCCTTGCCGCTCTGGAACACATCGAGTATGCCGGGCGCCACGTATTGGGCTTGGGGGTCCAGGGTGGTCTTGATCTCTTCGAGGAAGTACTTCTTCGCTTCCTCATCGAGCGCGGATTGTTCCTCTGCCGGGGCCGCAGCGGTGGCAGGGGCCGGCTGCTCCTGGGCCAAGAGCATCCCCCAGGGGGCCTGGAGCAGCGCCGTTGCCAGCAGGATCGACCGGTTCATGGCTTGTGCCTCGTCGATAGTATAAGCGGGACCCCTTGCGCGCGCAAGCCTATTGGACCTATGGCGCAATAGGCCGAAAGACCTATATTTAACAGTAGCGCGCAATGGCTCAGCCGTCTGAAGTCGTCTCCCCGGCGAAAGCCGGGGTCCAGGCTTGCTGGATTCCGGCTTCCGCCGGAATGACGCAGGGCGAGCGCCGATTTATGTTGCGATATGCGCGGGCTTTTGATATATTGCGCGCCATGTCCATTAAATTCGGCACCTCAGGCTGGCGAGCCATATTCGCCGAAGACTTCACTATAGACAACGTCCGCAAGCTCACATATATCATCGCGGGCCATATCAAGGAGAACCTTGAGTACGGCTATTTCAGCCCGGAATACGGGCAGTCCGCGGGCTCCGAACGCACCTCTCAGCCTCCGATTGTCGTCGTGGGCTACGATACCCGGTTCATGTCCGACGTCTTCGCGCGCGAGGTCGCGGAGGTCTTCGCGGCCAGCGGCATCCGGGTCTTCCTCTCGGACTGCGAAGTCCCGACCCCGGCCTTGGCCTGGGCCGTCATGGAGCACAAGGCCGTGGGCGGCGTGGTCATCACCGCCAGCCACAACCCCGCGCAGTACAACGGCTATAAATGGACTCCTTTCTGGGGCGGGCCGGCCACGTTGGCCGTGACCGCGGATATTGAGCGGCGTTTGGGCATCTTGGGAGCGCATACGGTCCGCTCCATGAACTACGACAAGGCCCTGCGCGACGGCTGGATCGTGCTGACGGATTTCCGCAAGCCGTATTTTAAGAAGCTGCGCGGCATGCTCGACCCCAAGAAGCTCAAGTCCGCCAAGCTCAAGGTCGGCGTGGATCCTCTCTACGGAGCGGCGCGCAACTATCTGAGGCCCTTCCTGGAAGAGCAGGGAGTGCAGGTCACTGCCTTGCATGAGAACCGCGACCCGCTCTTCGGCGGCAAGTCCTCGGAGCCTTCTCCCGAGGTTCTGGGTCCGCTCATCGAGCTTGTACGCAAGCAGAAGCTGGATCTTGGCTTGGCCTGCGACGGGGATGCGGACCGATTCGGCGTGGTGGACGCGGGAGGGGTATGGATCCCGGCCAACGACGTGCTGGCCTTGGCCCTGCATCATCTCGTGGTCAATCGCGGCATGAGCGGCAACGTCGCGCGCAGCCTTATGACCTCGCATCTGGTCGACGCCGTGGCCAAGTCCCACGGCCTGCGCGTGCGCGAGACCCCGGTAGGCTTCAAGTACATCGGCGAGCTCCTGCGCGGCGGCGGCTTCCTGCTCGGCGGAGAGGAGTCCGGCGGGCTTTCCATGGCCGGGCATGTGCCGGAGAAGGACGGTCCGCTGGCCTGCCTGCTCATGGCCGAACTGGTGGCCTTCGAGCGCAAGCCCCTCGTGAAGATCCGCGAGGCTCTGTATAAGAAGCACGGCGAATATCACAACGTCCGCCACAACTTCCATCTGGAGAATCTGACCCTCGCCAAGGAACTCCACGACCGGCTCAAGCTCAAGCCGCCCACCGTGCTCGCGGGCGCCTCGGTCTGGCGCATCGACGAGACCGACGGATTCAAGTTCGTACTCAAGGACGGCCGGTGGATGGGATTGCGGCTCTCCGGCACCGAGCCGGTGGTCCGCCTCTACGCCGAGGCTTTCGATACGAAGTCCATGGAAGCCTTGGTCGAGGAAGGCCGCCGGGTCGTGTTCAGCAAGGCGTCGGCGCGGCGTTAGTGTCCTTCTGCGCGTACATGAGAGAGCGATGGGTCCCGCTGACCATCGCTCTCTTCGTTTTGGTCCTTCTTCTCGGCAACGGCGGGTTCCGCCGCGCCGTGCGCCAGAAGCTGGAGCTCCACCGCCTTCACAAGCGCGCCGAGCTGCTGCGTTCCGAGGAAACGGAATTGCGCCGCCGGGTGGACGCCCGCAAGCTCGATGACGACGAATTGGAGAACAGCGCGCGCACCGAACTCGGCTATCTCAAGCCCGGCGAGATCGAATACCGCTTCCCGCCGCCCGGGAAGTCCAAGGGATGACCCTGCGATGATCCGCCGCCTGCGCCTGGGCTCCATGGCCAACATCGCCTATCTGATCTCGGACCCTGAGTCCAAGGACTGCGCGGTCGTGGACCCCGGCTGGGAGGTTCCCAAGGTCTTGGGCGAGATATCCTCCGAGGGTTGGACCCTGCGCTCGGTCATCCTCACGCATCACCATTTCGACCACAGCGACGGAGTCCAGGAACTCCTGCGCTCCGCACAGGTCCCGGTCTTCATCCACGAGGACGATGCCGCCGAGCTTCCGGCCTTGGCCCAGCATCTTCATCCGATCAAGGACGGGCATGTCCTGAGCATCGGGTCCTTGTCCGTGGAGTGCCTGCATACGCCCGGGCATACCCAGGGTTCGCAGTGCCTGCGCGTGACGCAGTCCCGACCCGGCGCGGATGGCGGCATGCAGGCGGACCGTCTGCTTACCGGAGACACGCTTTTCGTGGGCGCTTGCGGACGCGTGGACCTTCCAGACAGCGACCCGCTCAAGATGTATTATTCTTTGAGAAGGCTATGCGGGCTTCCGGATGAGTGGGTGATCCTTCCAGGGCATGCTTATGCCGCGCGCCTGGAGGCGCGCCTGGGCGACCAGAAGAGGGATAACCCGTATCTTAAAGCCTGCATGGATTCTACAGAGGGATTTTTAAACCAGGTGGGAGCCTGATGTTCCCGACTTTATTCCAGTTCGGCAGCCTGCGCATCGCCACCTACGGCCTGTTCGTGGCCGCGGGGTATCTGGCCGGGATCCAGTATCTGGCGTCCAAGCGCGAGCGCATGGGCCTGGGCGAGGATTCATTCTGGCGGCTCATCTACTGGCTCTTCTTGGGCGCGGTGCTGGGAGGCAAGCTCCTCTATTGGGCGGTGGAGTGGCGCTCCATCATCGACGGCACCCTCCGGCCTTTGGCGGATTTCCGCTACGGCTTCGTGTTCTACGGCGGCTTGCTGGGCGCCTCGGCCGTGGGCTTCTGGGTCGCGCGCTCCTTGAAGAAGTCCTGCGTGCTTATCGCGGACTACCTTTCCGTGGCAGTGCCTTTGGGGCAAGGGATCGGCCGGCTGGGCTGTTTTGCCGCGGGCTGCTGCTCGGGCTTGCCCTCGAACATGCCGTGGGCCGTGCGTTTCACGCATGAGGATTCCCTGGTGCCGCAGATGTTCTTGGGAGTGCCCCTGCATCCGGTCCAGCTCTACGAGGCGGCGGGGGATTTCCTGATCGCCGGGCTCCTGACCCAGGCGGTCTCTCGCGTGGAGGGGGGACGGCTCAAGAAGGGCTCCGCGGCTTTGGCGTACGTCGCGCTTTACGCGTTCCTGCGATTCTGCGTGGAGTTCTTCCGCGGAGACGACCGCGGAGCGGCCTGGGGACTTTCCGTGTCCCAATGGATCGCGCTGGCCTGCCTCGCGTCGGCAGGGATCATTTTTCTCCGTTCACGAGAGGCTCGACCATGACAGGCGACAAGGCGCGGGAAGTGCTCGTTCGCATCGGCGGCATGCGCTTGGACCGCTTCCTGGCCGAGCAAGTCGGCGGCTTGAGCCGAGGCTGCTTCAAAGACCTCATCCTGCGCGGCTGCGTGAGCGTGGGCGGCGTGCCTCGCAGGCCGGACCATCGCCTGCGCGCCGGAGAACTCATCCGCATCGACTGGCCTCAGAGTGAATGGGCCCAACTCTCCATCGACGATTGGCTCATCCATGAGGACAAGGACCTCTTGGTCTTCAACAAGCCCGCCGGGCTCATCATGCACCCCATGGGCGCCAGCTGGGAGACCTCTCCCGAGGCCGCGGTGCTCGATTCCGAGGCCAATCTCGCGGGCCTGCTGCTCAGCCAAAGGCCCGAGATCGCGCGCTCGGGCGTGGAACGCTGCGGCTTGGTGCACCGGCTAGACCGGCATACCAGCGGGGTGCTCGTGGCCGCCAAGACCTCCACGGCCCAGCAGGTCCTGCTGACGGCTTTTCGCGAACGCACGGCGCAGAAGACCTATCGCGCCATCGTCCTAGGCGAGATGGACCCGGTGTGCGTGAACGCTCCCGTGGGCCGCATCAGCGGCATGCGGCGCGTGCAGGTCACTCAGTGGGGCAGGGATGCGGAGACCTTCTTCAAGCGCGTGGGCAAGGGACGGGGCGTGAGCCTGGTCTCCGCGGAGCCCAAGACGGGCCGCACCCATCAGATCCGCGCGCATCTGGCCATGGTCAAGCATCCGGTGCTGGGAGACGCGGAGTGGTGCGGTGCCCTGGAGCGTCGCTGCCTGACCGAACTGGGCCTTCCCGAGCCGCCGCGCATGATGCTCCATGCTTGGCGTCTTAAAATTCCTCATCCCCGCACCGGCAAGTGCGTGGTTTTCACCGCGCCCTTGCCTAAGGATTTTCGAGACTATTGGAAACTCGTAAAAAAGTGACGTTCCTGTCGTCACTTTTTTGATATCGCAATTTGCGATATCAAACATCGGATACAACATCGGCTGAAGAAATCACTCAGCCGGCTTGAATCCGATTTGACGAGACGGGCCTTTCGGCGGAGTCATCAAGTCCCGGATGGCATCAAAGATGCTGCATATATCGGCATCGTGACTTTCGATGCGACGCTCCAGTTCACCGAGCTTCACGGCCAATTCCCTATGCGCGCAAGCCACTTCCCTCAGCCGGACGAAGGCCCTCATGATCAGGATGTTGGCCTCGATTGCGCGGGGGCTGTGAAGGACTGCCGAGAGCATCGCCACGCCTTCCTGAGTGAAGACCAGCGGCATTCTCCGTCGGCCGCCGTGCCCAAATCTTGAAATCGCATTTTGCGATATCAAGATTTGGAGCTCCTTGGGAGTCAGTTCGAACATGAAGTCTGCCGGGAATCTCGCGGCATTCCGGCGGACTTGTTCGTTCAATCGTCCGGTGCTGACTCCATACAACAGGGCCAGATCAGCGTCCAAAAGGACTCTGCGGCCCCTGATGAGCAGTATCCTGCGCCCGATCTCGCTTATCCGCGGTAGTATCTCCATGCCCAGATATACGATTCAAGGTTATTAAAAGTTCCTTTATTAATTCGCTGAAAGGCGCATCGAGCGCCCGGTTATCTCGTGTCGTTTAGTAGAATATCGGCATGGGAAAAGGGAGAAGACGAGGTAAACAGCGCCGGAAAGTTGAGTCAGCTAAAACGATGTTGACTGAGCCATTAAATTTCTTGAAAATTGTGGCGGCCGTTTTTTCAATTCTTATTCCATTTTTGATAAACGATTATATTTTTGATGTATTTTATGGGAAGGTGGTAGTTTATTTTGTCTGTTTGCTTAGTGCTTATGCCTGGATATGGAAGCGATTTCGCGACAGGGATCGAGCGCATGAGCTTTGGGGATACGTGATAGTTACGTTACTTATGCTCAGCATTTCATGGCGGCCATTAAAAAAACAGTTTGAAATAGATCAGCAACGGTTTGAATCCTATCCATATGCTACGCACGAAATGAAAGGCAGCGTGGTTAATTTTATCATGCATAACAATGGGGAAGTCCCTCTGCCTAATCTCCGTTCAGAGGCCACGAATTTAGAAGTAAAGCGAAAGTTGAGGATTCATTTGGGGCGCCTTCTTGTGAATGATGAAAGCTATCCATCACAAAGCAGTTTCCACGATGATTTGGGAAAGAACGCGACTTGTCCGTGGCCGAGCCTGAATTCGTATAATTTTAACTTCCAATCATTTAGAGCACAGCCTTCCGTTGATAAAATGAGCTATCTCTTCACTTTTACTGGGAATAATGTCGATTCGAGTCTCCGCGAACTCATGGTGCTGACAAAAAGTGGCGACTCCTGGGTCGAGGATAGGACTATTTGGAAAACAGAGGAGGGGAAAATAAAGAAAATTTATCCGTTGAAGCAGTCGCGTTTATTCTCTTTGCTCCCCACTCACGGCGACTCGACTTCACCCTAGCCAACAACCACATCAGGGAGGGCGTGGGGGAAATTCTCGGCGATGTGAAACTGATCCTTGTATAGAGGGGCATTCAATAGCGTCGGGCGGCGGGGGATAAGGGTCCGAGGGGCGTCTCGGAGCGAGCGCAGCCCTCTGCGCGAGCGAGAGCCGAGACGCGGCCGAACGCAGAGGCCGACGGCGTACCCGCGGACCCTTATCCACCGACGGCCGGCGCCTAGCTTAGGCTTTCCTTCCTTGATGCCGGTCAACCCAGGAGCTGGGCCTATTGGGCCAGCGACGGCGGGACCAATGGCCCCGTTCTTGGGGCTGGAAATTTGATAGAAAAGACGCATGAAGCTACTGACATTCATGGCGCGCCGCTTTGTCGCAGGCGAGACGGCCGAGCAAGCCGTCGCCGCCGTCCGTCGGCTCAATGCCAAGGGCATCAAGGCCACGCTCGACTGCCTGGGCGAAGAGTGCCGCTCCTTGGAACAGGCCCAGCAGGCCGCAGACGAGGTCCGCAGGCTCTTCAAGCTCATCGCGGACAACAAGCTCGACTCCAACGTGAGCGTGAAGCTGACCCAGTTCGGCTTCAACCTGGATGTCCAGAAGGCTCGCGAGCACCTGCTTTCCCTGCTCGAAGAGGCCGAGCGCACCAACAACTTCATCCGCATCGACATGGAAGGCTCCTCCTACACGCAGAGCACCCTCGACCTCTTCTATGACGTCTTCAAGACCCGCAAGAACGTCGGCATCGTCATCCAGTCCATGCTCCGCCGCAGCCGCAAGGATATTGAAGACATCATCAAGATGGGTGCGCGCGTGCGCCTGTGCAAGGGTGCTTATAAAGAGCCCGAGAGCGTTGCCTTCCAGAGCAAGGAAGAGATCTGCGCCAGCTACGACGAACTGACCAAGCTCCTGCTCGACTCCGGGGTAGTCCACGGCATCGCCACGCATGACGACGACCGCATCGAGGCCGCCATCCGCCATGCCGCGGAAAAGGGCATCCCCAAGAACCGCTTCGAGTTCCAGATGCTTTACGGCCTGCGCGCCAAGCGTTGGAGCGAGCTCGTGGAGCAGGGATTCACGGTGCGCGTCTACGTTCCCTACGGCACGCACTGGTTCCCGTACTTCTATCGCCGCCTGCGCGAGCGCAAGGAGAACGTCCTATTCGTCCTGCGCAACCTGTTCTCTTGAGCATTTCGAGACTGTTATCCGGGATCGGGCTCCTGTGCTTGTGCGCCGCGGTGCGCGCGCAGGAGCCTGCGTCCCCGGTTGAGGGGCCCGTGGTCTTCAAACTGGAGACCGAGCCTGTCGTCGGGGTCCTGCGCAAGGTGGGGGGGCATCCCCTGTCCATCCGCTACGCGGTCTCGGAGCGCGGCCCGGCGCTGAGGTTCACGGATATCACGGATCCGGGTCATCCGGCGTATGCGGAAGTGCCTTTTGAATACCGCCCCGGAGGGTTCTATCCTGCCGAGGAGAAGCAGGACTTCCGCGTTGCCGGGCATCGCTATTCTTTTTGGGCGGATTCCTCGGGCCGCCTGCATATGGCTCCGAGCAGCGTGTTCTCCAGCGAGACCTTGCCGGAGACCGAGAACGTGGCGGTGCTCTCGGAGGTCTTCCAGGCCTGGGCCGACGACGTTATGCGGCGCAGCCGCGAGATCAAGACCACCGGTGTCCCGGGCGTGGACGGCCGCCGTCTGCGCGCCTATTTCGAGACGCTCGACGGCGGCGCGCTGCGCGTCTCCCTGATCTTATCGGAACTCTACCGGGACGGGCGCGAGCGCTATCAGGATAAGCCGATGGACGTGGCCGTGATCAAGGGCCGGGCAGGGCGGATCACTCAGAGCCGCATCCTGTACTCAGGCCGCGAGGCGTACCGATTCCTTTACAACGCCGCTGCCCGCACGGCAATGGCACAGGAGGCTCGATGATGACCAAAGCGCATTCGTCGCTCTCATTCCTCGACGCGGAGTTGAACACCCTGGAGCAGGAAGGCCGCCGCATCCGTCTGCGCGTCCTGCAGGGGCCGCAGGAGCCCGTGTCCGTCATCGACGGCAAGCGGGTCATCAATCTCACCTCCAACAACTACCTCAACCTGACCGTGCACCCCAAGCTCAAGCGCGCGGCCGAGGAAGCCGTCCGCACGCACGGCGTGGGGACCGCGGCCGTGCGCACCATCATCGGCACCATGGACTTGCATGAGGAGCTCGAACGCCGCTTGGCCCGATTCAAGGGCACCGAGGCCGCGCTCGTCTTCCAGTCCGGCTTCACGGTCAACGTGGCCTGCTGCCAGAGCCTGATGTCCAGCGAAACCGACCTGCTCATTTCGGATGAATTCAACCACGCCTCCATCATCGACGGCGCGCGCCTGGCCAAGGCTTCGCGCAAGGTCTACCCGCACAAGGACATGAAGGCCCTGAAGGCCATCTTGGAGTCGGCGGATGCCCGCTCCGCGCGGCGCAAGATGATCGTCACCGACGGAGTCTTCTCCATGGACGGCGACCTTGCGCCTTTGCCCGAGATCGTGGACCTGGCCGACCACTACGGCGCCATCGTCATGGTCGACGACGCGCATGCCAGCGGCGTGATGGGCCGAAACGGCCGCGGCACCCCGGACCATTTCAACGTGTCCGACCGCGTGCCCGTGCAGATCGGCACGCTCTCCAAGGCCGTGGGCTCCGTGGGCGGCTACGTGGCGTCCACCAAGAACCTGCGCGACTATCTCATCAGCGTGGCGCGGCCCTTCCTCTTCTCCAGCTCTCACCCGCCCTCGGTGACGGCTACCTGCATCGCGGCCGTGGACGTCCTGGAGAGCGAACCCCAGCTCATCGAGAGGCTCTGGAAGAACGCCCGCTACTTCAAGGAAGGGCTGCAGAGTCTCGGGTTCGACACGGGTTTCAGCGAGACGCCGATCACGCCGGTCATCGTGGGGGACACCAAGAAGGCTCAGGCCTTCAGCGCCCGGCTCTTCGAAGAGGGCGTCTTCGCCTTGGCTATCGGATTCCCCACGGTCGCCCGCGGCAAGGAACGCCTGCGCACCATCGTGAGCGCCGGCCACAGCGAGAACGACCTCAAGGTCGCCCTGGAGAAGTTCGCCAAAGTCGGCCGCGAACTCGGCATCATCTCCTAACCCGCAAGCCAGCGCTTGTGCCAGACTTAACTTAGGTGCCAGGCACCTAAGTTAAGTCTGGCACTTGAGCTGGCATTATTACAAGATACGGCGGGTCTTGGGGACTTGGATGCGCAAAAGGAAGATCGGGCCGAATCGCCACTTGCGTTCCTGATCTCCGAGACGGCAGCGGGTCAGGAAGGTCTCCATCTCCTCTTCGTTTCCCCAGCAGACGAACATGAGATTCACGAGCGTCCCTGCGCGCAGGCCGATGGATCTCGCCATCACGATGAGGTCGCGGTCGAAGACCTCCGGCGTGAAGTGGGAGGAGCGCGGCCAGAGCATGCGGTACCCTCCGATGTCGGACGAATACATCTTTCCCTGGCAGGGGATGTTTCGCGAGAGATAGTACGTCAGCAGGAAGTGGGTCGAGTCATCGACGAAGAGGACCTCTCCGGCCGGCACTTCTTCATGGAGCTTCTGGAGGGCCGTTTCCATATTTCCTGCGGACATTTTCGGTTCCGCGAACCGGGGCAGCCAGGACCTTTGCGTCAGCCAGACGCAGAGGATGCCCAGGCATAAGCAGAGCCATACCCTGCGCCTTGCGAGGAGGCGCGCGGCGCCGACGGCGATTCCGGCTGCGATGAAGGGCAAAAGACCGCTTATGTGGCGGCTGCCGCCGAAAGGCAGCACGCCCAGAAGGGCTCCGCCGCAGCCGAGGATGAAGGGCAGGGAGAGCAGGATCGCCGGGTGATGCCGCGGCTTGGCGGACAGGGGGCCTGGGCGCTTCGATAAGAGGAAGAGTCCTGCCAGGAAGCAGATGAGCAGAGGGATGGCCGGGCCTTGGAAGCCGCAAAAGTAAGCGAAAACATCCCGAGTGCTGCGCGCGATGAAAGAAAGCGCGGACTCTTCTTTAGGGAAGAAATATCCGCTTTTCAGATAGCTTTGGATATTTATTTGCACGATGCTGTCGGCGAACATGCCGCGCACATGGGAGAAGTAGAGCCAGGCGTAGAGGCTTGCCGCGCCTGCCTGGGCCGCCGCCCATAGCCGGAACATCCTCTTGTCCGGATGGCGCCAAACCGAGACTCCGACGTGGACGGCGAGGGCCAGGACGATCCACGCGGCGCTGTAGTGCGAGAGGATCGCGCCGTAGAGAAGGGCCCAGCCGAGGATGCCCGCGCGGAGGTCTTCGTCCTCCAGGAAGCGATGCAGGAAATAGAGCGCTCCGCATGAGAAGAAGAGCAGCAAGGCATATTGGCGTATCTCGCAGGCCGCATAGACCATTGCCGGAGAGAAGGCCAGGAGCAGGAGCCCCAAGAGGGCCTCGGCCGGGCCGAAGGCGCGCCGCATCCAGCGAAACGCCCACCAGCCGGCCAGGGCAGAGAGCACGGCGCTCACGGAATGCAGGAAGAATATGGAATTGCCCAAGGGCTTGAGCACATAGAGGAGCAGGATCAGAAGGGGGGGGTGCGCCAGGCTGCGCGAATAGAGATAGGCTTCCTTCAGGCTCGTGTGGTTGGCCATGAGGTAGTGCATGGCCTCGTCGAAATGCAGGAGGTGGCCGTTCCCATAATGGACGTAGAGCGAGAAGGCGAGGGTCAGGCACAGAAGCGCGATGAGATCGGCCTGTTCCTCGATCCAGTGTCCGAGCCGGACTGCTGAGAATACAAGAGAGACGTTTATCTTCAATGCCGATCCTTTCCGTCTATGACGGGCTATGATATCATGCTTGCGATGATCCGTGCGCTCGGCATCCAAGGATTGGCATTTGCGGTCCTGCTCCCTGTCTGCGCTTGGGCGGCGCCTGAGAAGACGGCGAGGCCGGATGCCCCGCTCTCCGGGGGCATCCAGCAGGCTTGTTCCCGAGAGATCGATGCTTTTTGCGGAGATCTTGAGACGGGCGGATTCAAGATGCTGGCCTGCCTCTATGGGAAGCGGAACGATCTTTCCGGAGCCTGTTCCGCGGGCGTGCGCGAGCTCGACATCGGCGTCGAAGAAGTCGCCTATAACTGCGTCGAGGACATCGCCCGATTCTGCGACGGACGCGATTCCGATGATCTTAAGGATATCCGATGCCTTTGGGGACGCCGACCCTCGCTGACTCCGCATTGCAGGACGGTTTTCGATCGCGTGGACCGCGACGGGCGAAAGGTCCTAAAAAACTGCCGCCAGGATTCCGTGCGCCACTGCCAAAGGGATCCATCCGGGTCTCACCGCATCCTGAAGTGCCTGCGGCGGCATCAGACCGCTCTCTCGGCGCAGTGCCGCCGCGAGGTCGGAGAGAAGAATCTTCGCGGTTCCTTGAAGCCTCGCTAGCCGGAAAAATTCGTGCGCCGGCGCACGAATTTTCCCGGAGCGGAATCCGGTTATGGATGGGTCCAAAGACCGATAGAGCTGGGTCCCAAAGACCCTATTTCCGCGCCGGCGCCCGCATTAGAATCTATTCCATGGTGCGCGTTCTTAAAACTCGTTGCGTTCCGGCCGCAGTCCTCGCTTATGCGCTTTCCATCCACCCGGTCTGCGCGCAGATCGTGCAGCAGACCGCTGCCATTCCCGTCATCGATGCCGCGGCGGCGGGGTCCATAGGCGCATCCGGGCTGATATTGAAAGGAAACGATCAGCAGGGCTTGGCCCTGCCGCTGTCCCTGCCGACCGCTCTTCCCGCGGCCGCCGGACTCGCCGTCCAGAAAAACATCGTCGAATGCGTACGCATGCCCGTGTCCTCTGTCGTCGGGAGGGAGGCCGAGGATGTCCGCGTCCTGACGCAGGATGTAGAACGTCAGCATGACGAGTCGCTTCGATTTCGTCATCCCGGCGAAAGCCGGGACCCGGCAACTGCCGTTAACCTGGATTCCGGCTTCCGCCGCAATGACGGAGCGCGCAATGTAAAGAAGAGTCGGACGCACTCGGTCGGAGGGTTTGGGCTCAATGCCGCGAAGGGATTGCTCAAGTCCATCACGTCCTCGGGCAAGGGATGGTCGTCGGGCTCCTTGTCCGCGCTCTTCGACGGCGGCGTGCGTCTTGCCGCGGAGGAGTCCTCGTCCGATTTCCACGGAGAACAAGGCGCTCTCAAGACCGGCATGGAGAAGGCTTCTTCGTCCTCCTCGACTGACTTCTCGGCGGTGCCGTCTCCTTCCGCGAGGAAGCCTGCGCCTGAGAAGGCCCATGCGTCCTATGCGCCCATCCTGCGCGGCGTCGTCATCGGGATCGGTCTTCTAGCTCTGCCTTTTGCCTGCTCCTTCGCGCTGCAGCCTCTGGATGTGTCGCTCGGGCTCTATGCCTTCCCCATGACGCAATTCGTACAGTCCGTGGATCCGACTCTGGGCGCCTTCTTCTATATCGTCAAGATGTTCGGGATTTTTCCCTTGACGGTCGTCGCCGGCATCGGGCTGCTTATCGGCCGCACGCTCGGGCAGCTCCTGCATCCCAAGGACGCGGCCGAGTGGGACGCCAACGTGCGCGCGGCCATGAGGCTGGCCGCGCCCGCCGCGATCACGGCCGTGCTCGTGATCGCAGGAAGCGTCTTCCAACTGCCGGCCCTGCTCCAGGCAGGGGTGCTCGTCCTGAATATCGCCAAGACCTTGATCTTGGCCGCCGGGGAAGAGGTTTTCTATCGCAGGCATATCTTCGGCCGGATGCGCGAAGCCTTCGAGCGCAGAGGCATCCCTTTCGGCGCGGCCCTGGCCGTGCTCCTTTCCTCCGTCGTATTCAGCGCCGCGCATCTTCTGACGCAGGGGCCCACGCTCGAACTGCTCCTGCTCAAGTTCTTGACCGGCGCGGTCTGGGCCCTGATCTATCACCGAACCGGCTCTCTGGGCGCGAGCGCCGCTTCTCATGCGGCCTATAATCTTCTGGTCCTCTTCATGCCTCCTGCCCTCGCCGTTTTCTACCCGGCCGCGGGGCTCGCGGGCTGGATCGGCTTGGCCGCGGCGCTCGTCTTGGGCTCGGCGTTCCCGTGGATCGTCCCTTCTTTCCGCAAGAAGTCCTGATTGACGGATAAAAAGAGAAGGCCGGCTCTTTCGAGCCGGCCTTCTGCTCGGCTGGGTCCCGGCTTTCGCCGGGATGACGCTTACGCGGCTACGGCCGCGGCTTTGGGCGTCTGGCTGGCTGCGAAGGGCGAGGAGAAGTCCGCGCACTTGCCGAGCTCGGCTTCGATCTCCAAGAGGCGGTTGAACTTGCAGATGCGCTCGCTGCGGCAGGCCGAGCCGGTCTTGATCTGTCCGCCGCCCATGGCGACCGAGAAGTCCGCCATGAACGCGTCCTCGGTCTCGCCGGAACGGTGGGAGATGACGTAGTTCCAGCCCGCCTTGCGGCAGAGCTCGATGGTCTCCACGGTCTCGGTCACGGTGCCGATCTGGTTGAGCTTGATGAGCACGGCGTTGGCGCTCTTCTCGGCGATGCCGCGGCGCACGAACTTGGAGTTGGTGACGAAGAGATCGTCTCCGACGATCTGGACCTTGGAGCCGAGCTGGCTGGTCATTTCCGCGAATCCGTTCCAGTCGTTCTCGTTCAAGCCGTCCTCGATGGACAGGATGGGATACTTGGTCACCCAGGTCTTCCACATCGCGTTCATCTGCTGGGTGGTCTTCTTTCCCTGGTTGGACTTGGAGAGGTTGTAGGAGCCGTTCTCGAAGAAGGAACTGGCTGCCGGGTCGAGCGCCAGGACCACGTCCTTGCCGGGCTTGTAGCCGGCCTGCTCGATGGCCTGGAGGATGACTTCCACGGCCTCCTCGTTGCTCTTGAGGTCCGGCGCGAAGCCGCCCTCATCGCCTACGCCCACGGCGTAGTTCTTCTTCTTCAAGATGCTCTTGAGCGTGTGGAAGACCTCCGCGCCCCAGCGCAGGGCCTCGGCGAAACAGGGCGCTCCCACGGGCATGACCATGAACTCTTGGAGGTCCACGGAGTTCTCCGCGTGCTTGCCGCCGTTGAGGATGTTCATCATGGGCACGGGCAGGCGCTTGGCGCAGCAGCCGCCCAGGTAGGAGTAGAGGGGGACTTTCGCGGTCTGCGCGGCCGCGCGGGACACGGCCATGGACACTCCGAGCAGGGCGTTGGCGCCCAGCTTGGCCTTGGTCGGGGTCCCGTCGAGCTCGATCATGAAGCGGTCGATCTGCGCCTGCTGGAAGGGATCCATCCCGATGAGCTTGGGCGCGATGAGCTTGTTGACGTTGGCCACGGCCTTGAGCGTGCCCTTGCCGCCGTAGCGCTTCTTATCCCCGTCGCGCAGCTCCACGGCTTCGTTCTCTCCGGTCGAGGCGCCCGAGGGCACCGAGGCGGATACCGCGATGCCGTTGTCGAGGTCCACAAAGACCCGGACCGTGGGGTTCCCACGGGAATCGAGTATCTCCATCGCACGCACGGATGAGATTTTCGCCATTGAAAGTTCTCCTAGCCGGGCGTCTTGACCGAGCGACGCTCCACGCAGTGTCCATTTTAGAAAATTTCGAGCCTGGTTCCATTAGTTATCCACAGGTGCCTGTCACTCAACCACACTCAACCAATGGAACCAACTCGGAATCTAGTCCTCTTGGTTGTTTAGTTGAGTGACTGGCACCAGGGAGGACTCTTTTATGGCCTCGACCAGAGACTGGAGCGGGGCCGCTCCGAGGGGGAGGTCGAGTGCGTCCGTGCTGGGGGGGCCCGAGGTCTGGATCGCGACGATGACTCGTTCTTTTGTCGCGGGGTCCGTGTATAGGAGCGGTGCGCCCGAGTAGCCTGCGGTGGTCGTGCAGTTGTGAAGGAGCGTCGCGCGCGTCGCCGGGATCGCTTGAAGGTCGCGGATGTAGGGCAAGGCGCCCAGGCGATAGAAAGGAGAGTCGGGTCGGTAGCTTTGCACGTCGCCCAGGATGAAGCAGCCTTCCTGCTCGACGAGGACCTCGCTGTCCTCGAAGTCCGTCGCATAGCCCACGATGCCGGTCCGGTGTTCCTTGAAGAATGACAGCGCCGGGGCCGCGAACTTGAGATATCCGAGGGTCTTGCCCAGGGGTTTTTTGAGTCGCAGCACCGCCCAATCGGAGGCGGAATAGTCCGGGATGTCCTTCTCCTCCATGTCGAAGAGCCGTTCCTTGGGATAGCCGGAGGCAGCGATGCCCTCTATCCAGGATTGTTCGGGCGCTTTCCCGTGATCGTAGCCGGGTTTGAAGATATAGCCGTAGGCCTTGTGTGCTTTCCCGCCCGAAGCCAGGCAATGCGCCGCGGTGAGCACGAGGTCGTCTGCGATAAGAGAAGCCGTGCAGAGTTCCGCGAACTCCGGCTTCCCGGAGTCGCCCACGACCCATCGTTCGAATCGGCCGATCATGGCGTAGTCCTTTTCCTTCTCGGCGGGGACTACGCGGCGGGCCTCCGGCGGATTCTCAGTGGAAGGGACGTAGTCGGCGCAGAAAGCCGCTGTCGTCAGCATGCAGGCCGATACCGCGAGAAGGGCGGTGATCCTCATATCGTATTACGTCAGTGTAGCAGAGGTCCCCGGTTTTTGCCTGTTCAGTAGGGCCTAGGCGCGAATAGGTCTTTTTCCCAGGGTGCGATGTTCCGATGGGCCCAGGTCTATTGTCTCTTGATTATGGAGAATACTTCATCATTCGTACGCAGGAGGGAGCATGAGAAAGATTCCGGCGGCATTGTTGTCCATGATCCTGGCAGGCTGGGCTCCGGTCCAGGCCGCGGCCCAGGCTGTTTCCGTTGTCCCGCAGAACGGGGGGGCCGTCCTTCCAGCGGTCAATATCCCCGCGCTTCAGACAGGGACCATTCTTCCTCTTGGGACCACTCTCGCTTTGCCGAAGCCCGGGCTGCCGTCTGCGAATTTGCAGGTTCCTGCCGACGCGGCGCTCCCGATCGAGGATAATCAGGCTGAGCTTGGCGCAGGCTCTGTTCAGAAGCACGAAGGGGCGGCTCCCGGCGACCTTGTCGTTGTTGAGGATCCGGCAGCGGGCGCGAATGTCCTGGGCGGACAGGAGCAGGATGCCGAACTTAATGCAAATGAGAACGGAGACATCTCCATGAGGCAGACTGCTCGGCAGTCCGCGCGAGGCTTGCTTGAACGCACGGTTTCCGCTATCCTTCATCCCGAAGCGCAGTCACCGTCGTCCGCGTTGAACACGACTTTCGATGCCTCTGGAAAGGAGCGCCGCTCCGTCAGCGAGGAGCCACTACCCGTCTCCGTGCCCAAACTCGATTTAAAGACCAGCACCTTCGTGCTGGATAACGGCCTGACCCTGGTGGTCCAGCCGGATGCCTCGGTCCCGGTGGCCGCGGTCTCCATCACCTACAAGGTCGGGTCCATGGACGAGCGGGCAGGAGAGTTCGGCTGGGCCCACGCCGCGGAACATCTCATGTTCGACGGCAGCGAGGCCTATCCCGGGAAGTCCTTCGACCGCGTCACCGAGGCTTTCGGAGGAGGGAACAACGCCCGCACCAACAGCCTGGACACGACCTATCACGAGATCTTCACGGCCGACGGGCTGGAAAAGGTCCTGAGCTTGGAGGCGGAGCGCATGCGCAGGCTCGCGCTGCGTCCGGACCTCTTCGCCAATGAGATCCAGGTCGTGCTGCAGGAGTGGCGGCAGAATTTCACGGACAAACCGTATGTTCCGGCGCTCAACCAAAGGCTTGCGGCTGCTTTCTCGGACCCGGGGAAAGCTCATCCGATCATCGGACTGGAGGAAGACATCCGTTCCGCGACGCCCGAGTCCATGCGGGCCTTCATCGCGCGCCATTACGCGCCCAACAACGCGGTGATCGCCATCACCGGAGCCGTGACGCCTGAGGAGGCCTTGCGCCTGGTCCGCAAGACCTTCGGGAGCCTCCCGCGGCGCAGTTTGCCTGAGCGCAATCCCGGCCGGGAGCCGGCCTTGCAGGGCACTCGGGAATTCACGGTCTCGGACCACCTGGCGCAGACTCCGATAAGCATAGTTTCCTGGCACATGCCTCCTCGGGGGAGCAAGGATTTCTGGGCGCTCACCTTGCTTGCCCAGCTCTTCAGCCAGGGGGATGCCAGCCCGCTGTATCAAGCCTTGGGAAAGTCCGCGAAACTCATCCTCGGCTTGGAGTGCAGAACGCCTGATCATAACGAGACCCGCGGCACGGAGCTCTTCGATCTCATCACGTTCCTCATGCCGGGCATCCCGGGTTCTCGCGTCACGGCCGCGATCGACGAGGTCCTGCGGCGCTTCGCCGAGCAGGGACCCTCGCGGCAGGAGCTGGAACTCGCCAAGACCATGACCGAGTTCGATTGGATCGGCGGGATGGAGTCCATGGAGGAGCGCGTCGAGTTCCTGAGCACGTATGCTTCGATGGTCGGAGATCCTTCCCGGCTCTCCGAGGACCTTTCCGGACTGCTTTCCGTTACGGCCCAGGATGTCGCCCGCGCGGTGAAGACCTGGCTCTTGGACCGCGGACGCGTGGTGGTCCATGATATGCCTGTTCCCGCGCCCGAGGCCTTGACGCAAGAGAGCGCGCAGCAGTCCGAGCCCGGGGCCATCGTCGCGGAGGGCTTGAGCCGGGAAGAGCTTCTCAAGGATGCTCCGGCCTTGCCGCCGGTGGAACTGCCCCAGGCGTCTTCCATGGTCTTGAGCAACGGGCTCAAGGTCGTCGTGGTTCGCGACGCGCGGCTGCCCTTGGTTCAGGCGAGGCTTTCCATCCCGAGAAGGAATGCCTCCGGTCCCCAAGGGGAACCGGGCTTGCGTGAAGCTCTTGCGGATCTTCTCTTCTCCGGAACCCGGGAGAAGACCGCGCAGCAGCTCGCGCAGGAGTTCTCCGGTTTGGGCTATGAAGTGAGCGCGGCAAACGACCAGGATGCGACCCGTTTGCAGGCAGCCGGACTTTCCAGGAACCTGGAAGCTTTCCTCCAAGAGCTCCTGGGACCCTTGTCCGCCGCGGCTTATCCCGACGACGAGGTCGCGCTTTGGCTGGATCAGGAGGCGGAGGCGCTCCATCTGCGCGACAGCAAGCCGGACAAGCTCGCTTCCAACCGGCTCATGGCCGAGGTATTCAAGGGACATCCTTACGGCCGGGTGCTGGAGAATGCGGATCTGGCGGCCGTGACTCCTGAGGGGCTGCGGAAGTTCCACTCAGAGACATGGTCTCCCGAGGGCGCCACGCTCCTGCTCTACGGCGATGTGGACCCCTCGTCGGCGAAAGCCCTGCTCGAAAAGAGCCTGGGCCGCTGGCAAGGCAAAGGAGGGAAGGCTCCTCTTCCCGCAACGCCGCTCTCCAGCGCTGCAAAGACCGTGCTCGTGGACCGGCCGGGTTCCAAACAGGCCACGCTGGTCATGGGCATGGCCGTCCCCTTGACCATCTCCGATGAGGACTATGTTCCTTTCTTGGTCCTTAATGAAGTGTTCGGAGGAAGCATGGAATCCCGGCTCTTCCAGAACCTGCGCGAGGCCCACGGCTATACCTACGGCGTTTATTCGGGCGCGAGAAGGCTCAAAGATTGCTTGCTATGGTCCATCCGCGGGGGAGTGCGCGGGGATGCTCTCCGCGATTCTCTCGCCGAGATCCGCAAGGAGTTCGACCGCATCCGCACCGAGCGCGTAGGCGAGCTGGAGCTGGCCGCGGCCAAGCGCAGGATAGTGGGCACTTATCTCATGAACCTCGCTTCGCTCTCCAACAAGGCCGGGCAGATGCAGCTCTACATCGAGGCGGGCCAAGACCCCGCTCAGGCGCTCAAGGCGCGCATCCAGCGCATCGAGTCGCTCACCGCCGACGAGCTCCTGGCGGTCGCGCGCAAGTACTTGGATCCGAAGAATCTTTCCACCGTGGTCGTGGGCGACCAAGCCGCGCTCTCGCCGCAGCTTGCGGAAATTCGATCCGATGAGCCTGCGCAGTAAGGCGCCGTCAAATAACGGCATGATCATGTCGTTGCTTGACGGAGCCGAATCATGATCGGCATGCGGACAAAAGTCCGCAGGAGAGTGAAGACGATGAGGATACTATCCGTGCTCGCCGTTGCCGCGTGCTTGTTCGCCGCGGGCTGGAGTTCCGCTCAGGCATCCGCTCCTGCTGAGATCGTCATCCCTCCGTTCAAAGGGGTGGAGATCAAAACGGCTCTTACCCAGGAAGAGCTCTCGAAGTTCGCCGAGCTTGCGAGATACGTGGGGCAGCAGCAAGAAGGAAGGCTCATGGATTTCAAGCTGGAGGTCATCAGCTTTGAGGCCAAAGATAAAGACGGCGACCGCTTGGAGATCGACGGCGGCTATGATGCTCAAGGGGCTATGCACGTCAAATGGATCTCCGTCGGCGATCAGGTTTATGATTTTCGGGTCCTTCCAGACGGGCGGCTCGAAGGGCGAGGGCTCGCGCTGCCTGATGCGCAAAAAAACATCGCTCGGATGATATCCTTCTGGATGCGCTACGAGATCCCGAGAGAATAGCGGATCGCCAAGCCTCCTGAGTTTGTAAAATAAGCGGCGCGAGGAAATATGACGTCGGATTACTAGGATGAAACATACTCCCTGTTCCCATTCTTTTTCATTGGGACTCGATGTCGGGTCCGTGCACCTGCACGCGGCGCTTCTGGATCCCGCCGGCAAGGTCGTGGAATCCTTCCGCATTCCGATCCAGGGGCGGCCCAATGAAGCGCTGGCGCAGGCCTTTGCCCGGCTCGCGCCTATCTGCGCTTCGGCGCCCATCGCCGTGGGGGCGACCGGGATCGGCCGGGACCTCCTGCGCACCGCGCGGGGCATCCATGCCGAGAACGAGATCGCGGCCTGCGGCTTGGCCGCGGCCGTGCTCGCGCCGTGGGCGCGGGGCATCGCGGAAGTGGGGGGGCATTTCTCGAAGTGGGTGGCCTTGGGCGCGGAGGGCGAGGTCCGGGAGTATGCGCTCAACGAGCTTTGCGCGGCGGGCAGCGGAGCGTTCCTTGAGCAGCAGGCCGCGCGCATGGAACTGGACGTGGAGAATATGGCGGCTTTGGCTGCGCGAGCTGAGAAGGGCGCTGCCGTGGCCGGACGCTGCAGCGTGTTCGCCAAGTCGGACATGATCCATCTTCAGCAGAAGGGCACGCCCGCCGGCGAGATCGCCTACGGGCTCTGCCTGGCCTTGGTCCGCAACTACGCCGCCACGGTGCTCAAGGGCCGCGAACTCTCCAAGCCCATCGCCTTCGTGGGAGGCTGCGCGGCCAATGCCGGGCTCCTGCGCGCTTTCAAGGAGGTCCTTCTGCTCGGGCCCGAGGATTTCCGCGTGCCGGAGCGCTATGATTCTTTCGGCGCCGCGGGCGCGGCGCTCTCGGCGGCCGCATCCGCGCAGAAGTTCTGGACCTTGGAGGAACTGTCCAAGGAACTCGCCGGCGTCGAGAAGAAGTCCGAGCTCGCTTCTTCTTTCGCGTCTTTGCCCCAGCCCGCGCCCAGCGAGCAGGAGCGCTTCGCGCCTTTCGTTCCCGGGATGGATGCCTACATCGGCGTGGACGTGGGCTCGGTCAGCACGGATTTCGTGCTCCTGGACAAGGACCTGCGGGTCGTGGAAGGCGTCTATCTGCCGACGCGCGGAAACCCTCTGGGCGCCATGGAGCAGGGACTCTCGATCCTGCGCGAGAAGACCGGCGGGAACGTTCGCGTGCTGGCCGTGGGAGCCACGGGCAGCGGACGGCATCTGGCCGCGCGCTTCCTGGGCGCGGACACGGTCAAGAACGAGATCACGGCCCAGCTCAAGTCCACGGTGGCCTGCTTCCCCGATGCGGATACGATCTTCGAGATCGGCGGACAGGACTCCAAGTACGTCTCGCTCAAGAACGGCTGCATGGCGGATTTCGCCATGAACAAGATCTGCGCCGCGGGCACGGGCTCCTTCTTGGAGGAGCAGGCCGGACGCCTGGGGATCAAGATCATCGGCGAGTTCGAGCAGTGCGCCCTGAGCGCGAAGCAGCCCGCGGACCTGGGCAGCCGCTGCACCGTGTTCATGGACACGGAGATGGTGCATGCGCTCCAGCGCGGGACTCCGGTTCCGGATATCGCGGCCGGGCTGGCCTATTCCATCGCGAACAACTACCTGGAGAAGGTCGTGGGTCATATGCCCGTGGGAGACTGCGTGGTCTTTCAGGGCGGAGTGGCCTCCAATCGCGCCGTGGTCGCGGCGTTCGCCTCCATCCTGGGCCGCGAGATCCATGTGCATCCTTATAACCGCCTTTCCGGCGCCATCGGCGCGGCCTTGGTCGCGGCCGAGGACCATGCCCGGGAGCCCTTCTCCACGGAGTTCGTGGGCTTCGATGCGCACAAGGACTACTCGCTCTCGAGCTTCGAGTGCCGGCATTGTTCGAACGTCTGCCAGGTCAACCGCATGGAGCGCGGCGGACGCACCGCCTTCTTCGGGGACGTGTGCGAGCGCTACACGAGTTCCGCGGCCCGCACCTCCTCGGCCTCCGGAGTGCCGGACCTCTGCAAGGAGCGCGAGCGGCTCCTGCACGACTGCCTCTCGGCTCCGGTGGCGGAATACGACCCCACGCCCATGGACCGCTTTCGGTCTTTTTCCAGGAACCCCTCGGATTTCGTCTCCGTTTCCGCCGGACGAGCCCGGGTTTCGTCATCCTCGCCGGACTCCGGCCAGGCGCCGGCCAAGAAGCCTCTGCGCATCGGCATCCCGCGAGCCTCGCTCTACTTCGAGCTCTTCCCGCTATGGGCCGGGATGCTCAAGAACCTGGGCTGCGATATCGTGCTCTCGGAGCCCAGTTCCAAGGACCTGTTGGGAAAGGGCCTGCGAAAGCTCTCATCGGAGGCCTGCTTGCCGGTCAAGCTGGGCTACAGTCACGCGCAGGACCTGGCGCAGAAGAACGTGGACTACATCTTCATGCCTTCGGTCTTGGATCTGCCCGCGCCTTTCGGTTCTCCGGAACTCTGCTCGACGTGTCCGTACACGCAGAGCCTGCCCTTCATGGTGAAGAACGCGCTGGACGGACGCTTCCTCGTGCCGCAGGTCAACATGTCCCAGGAGATGCACGGCCTTCCGGAAGGCTTGGAGAGCCTGATCGAACCTCTGGGCACGGACTGGGACCGTCTGCGCGCGGCCTATGACGCGGGCAAGGATGCGTACCTGGAGTTCAAGCAGTCCTTGCTCAGGCGGGGAGATGAATTCCTGTCCTCGGATTTCCAATGGGGCGTGGTGCTCATCGGCAAGCCCTACAACGTCTACGATTCATATCTGAATCTGAATCTCGCGCGGCATCTCTCCCGGCTCGGCGTGGCGGTCGTTCCCTATGAGTTCATATCCCGCGTGGGACGCGAGAGGCTTGATGATTCCTGGGATTCGCTCTCCTGGCGCTTCAATCGCGATTACGTCAAGGCCGCGCGCGCCGTGGTCAACGATCCCCGGCTCTTCCCGGTCGTGGTCTCGAACTTCGGCTGCGGTCCCGACGCCTTCACGGTCAAGCATCTGGAGCGCATCCTTGAGGGAAAACCCGCTCTATTCCTGGAATTCGACGAGCATCGCGCCGAGGCGGGTTTGGTGACCCGGCTGGAGGCCTTCTGCGACGAAGTCGTGGAACATCGCCGGAAAGCGCAGAAGACCCCCGAGCCGCAGTCTCCGTGCAGCCCGCATGGAGAATCCGCCCAGACCCAGGAATTACGTGTTCCGTCTTCATGGCGCCCTTCCTTGACCGGGATGCTCGACCGCTTCTCCCAGACAGCGGCTCCGGCCGGCCGCAAGTTCTTCATCCCGTACTTCTCCGACCATGCCCATGCCTACTGCGGGGCCTTGCGCTACGCGGGCCACGATGCCCTGATCCTTCCGGAGACCGACGACGCGACGCGCAAGAAGGGCGAGCGCGTGAGCTCGGGCAAGGAGTGCCATCCCTACTCGCTTTTGGCCGGCGACCTTTTGCGTCTGCGCGAGCAGATGAAGGAAGATGAGCGCGCGGTCTTTCTGTTCCCGGGGACCTCGATCCCCTGCCTGCTCACCCAATACGGTCCCGGGCACAAGCTCATCCTCGAGAGCCTGGGAGAGCAGCGCATCGAGGTCATGACTCCCCGCACGCGAGAACTCCAGACGCTTCTCGGCGTGCAGGGCGGGGTTCGGCTCTGGCGGGGATTGACCGCCATGGACATGCTGGTCAAGGCTTCCTGCGAACTGCGGCCTTATGAGCTGGAGAAGGGCTCCGTGGACGCGGTTCATCGGATCAACTGCCTGGAAGTCCAGAAGGCCGTGGAGGGGGGAGACATCCTGGATTCGGCGCGCTCCAGCGTGGAGCGCCTCCTCGCGCTCAAGATCGACGCAGAGGCATGGAAGAGCCGGCGCAGGCCCTTGGTGGGAGTGGCCGGAGACATCTTCACTCGTTCCAATCGATTCGCCAACCAGGAGCTCTTCTCCAAGCTGGAGGCCATGGGCTGCGAGGTCTGGCCCTCGCCCTTCATGATCGACTTGGTGGACTTCGGCCTCAAGCGCGAATTCTCGCGCAACCTTTCCCGCCGCAACCTGAGCGGGCTCTTCCAGAACGGCTGGCTGCTCCTGCTCAAGGAGTTGAGCGAGCAGGACCTGCGCAGGGTGTTCACCCAGCGCTTCCGCAGCGCGCCGGAGCCGGAGTACCATAAGGTCTTGGAGATCGCCGCGCCCTACGTGGGCGAGCGCTCCAGCCAGGTGCTCATGCTCAACACGGCCAAGATGGTGGACTTCGCGGACAAGGGCGCAGACGGGATCATCAATGCCATGTGCTTTAACTGCATGTTCGGCGCGGTCTCGGCGGCGATCACCTCGCGCCTGCGCGGAGACTACAAGGATGTCCCGATCGTGAACCTGGTCTTCGGAGGAACCGAGGGGAGCTCCCAGTCCCTCCGGCTGGAAGCCTTTGTCCAGCAGATCAAGCGCCGCGCGCTCGGCCGCACCCGGCGTGCGGGCGCGCCGGCAGTCGAGTCCGCCGCATAAGGCGCGGACTCTTCGCAAAGGATGTCCGCGCCGGGGCGGCATGCTATACTGTCTCATCGACCCCATCAAACATCCGCGCAGCCCGGTGCTGAGCGACGTCAAATACCTCTTGAGCACGACCGAGCCCGACAAGCTCGAGCCTTGCGCCGCTGAGATCACTTTCGTCGGCCGTTCCAATGTGGGAAAGAGCACTCTGCTCAATGCGCTCTGCCGCAAGCGGCTGGCCTGCGTCTCCAATACGCCGGGCCGCACGCGCACCATCAACGTCTTTCTGGCCGGCCGCGACCGGTGGATCGTGGACCTGCCGGGCTACGGCTATGCCAAGGGGCCGCCCTCGGCGCGCGCGGGCTGGGGCCCCATGATCGAGGGCTATCTGACCGGGCGTCCGAGCCTGCGGATGATCTTCGCTTTAGTCGACGCGCAGGTGGGGCCGACCAATCTCGATCTGGATATGCGCGATTGGATGCTCGACAACGGGCTTCCCTGGCGAGTGGTGGCTACCAAGGCCGATCAGGTCCAGTCTTCGCGTTCTCTGGCGCAGCGGCGGGATGTGGCCAAGGCCTTGGGACTTGAGCCTCAGGAGATTTCCTGGGTCAGCGCGGCCAAAGGGCTGGGCATGAACGAACTTCGGGCCGAGGCGGCCGCTCTCCTTGAGTAGCTCCTACAAGTTCACCGGACAAGAGGACGGGTCTGAGGATTTCGAGGCCTTTCACTCCCGGCAGAAGGCGGACAAGAAACCCCTTCAGTGCAGCGCGAAGATCCTCTCTCCGGAGGAAGGCAACGGCACGGTCACCGAGATATTCCCCAATCAGAGCGCGGTGCGATTAGACGGCGCGGACCGGCCTGTTCTCTGCGCCTACCGGATGTCCACGCTGGCCTTCGGCGTGGAGAAGCGGGAGCGCTCCCCGGTCTGCGTGGGCGAGCGCGTGCGCGTGGAGGCCGGCGTCATCATCGGCCGCTGCGAGCGCAAGAACCGGCTCGTGCGGCCTGCTCCGAACAGCCGCGACCCGGTCCTGCATGTGCTGGCCGCCAATCTCGACGTCCTGGTCATCGTGGACGCGGCGCGCAATCCGGATTTCTGCCCCGGCATCGTGGACCGCTTCCTGGTCGCGGCATTAGCCCAGAAGATCCGTCCCATCCTCTGCATCAACAAGTCCGACTTGATCGAGCCGGGCGGGGAGCGGGCTTGGTCTTTTTATGGGGAGACCGGGATCACGATCGTGGAGACCTGCGCCGGCAGCGGACTCGGCATTGAAGAGCTTTCGGCGCTTATTGAAGGGAAGTCCGCGGCTTTCTGCGGACGCTCAGGGGTCGGCAAGACCTCTATTTTGCGGCGTCTCTTGAAAGATGAGAATTACGGCCGAATCGGCGCGGTCAATGCCAGGAGCGGGAAGGGCCGTCACACCACCTCCGGAGCCGTGATGCTGATCGGACCTCAGGGGGCGAGCCTCATCGATACGCCCGGAGTCATGAATTTCGGCTTGATCGACGTGAAGCCGGCGGGGCTCCTGGAGTATTTTCCCGAGCTTTTCGCCGCTTCAGCGCGCTGCCCGGAAGGCTGTACCCATGAAGAAGAGCCCGCTTGCCGCGTCCGCAGCCTGCCTCGCTGCGCCAGCTACCGTTCCATCCTGAGTTCGTTGGGCGATCCGTCTCCCCGGGATTGATCCGCGCTCCGTCATCCCGGCGAAAGTCAGCGGATATTCGAAAGGACTTCGATGGCCTTCTCCAGGACTGGGTCCGGAGTGCGCGGCTCAGGAACGGACCGTTCGAAGAGTTCCAGAGTGATGTCGTTCATGATCTTATCGGTTTGCTCCTCGGAAACGTCTACGGCGATGTTCGGCAGGATGCCGCCGGTGCCCGGGATCTCCCTTCCGTCCGGGTCCTTTTGCGCATCGATGCTGCGGCCTTTCGGGGTGTACCAGCGGTTTTGCGTGAGCTTGAGCAGACGTCCATTGGGCTGGGGAAGGATCTGCTGCTGGGTCCCTTTGCCGAAGCTGCGGGAGCCGATGATGGTATAGGGCCGGCCCAGCTTGTCCTGCAGGGTCCCGGAGAGTATTTCGCTGGCTGAGGCGGATTTCGCGTCCACGAGCACCACGACCGGGGTCCCGGCGAACTTGCCGTCGCCGTCCGTCACGTTCTTGAAATCGACCTGTCCTTGGTGCTGGAAGGAGACGATCTCATCTCCGTCCTTGAGGAATTCCGAGGAGATGGAGGATACCATGCGCACGTCTCCGCCGGGATTGCTGCGAACGTCCAGGATGACGGCGCGAGCGCCTTCACTCTTGAGCCGGGAGATCGAGTCGATGACCAGCGTATCGACGGAAGATTCGAAATGCGGGAAATAGACGTAGCCGATGCCGGGCGCGGCCATCTTGGAGAAAGCCTTGGGGATGACGACCTTGGTGCGGGTGATCGAGATCGGCTCGCTGAGTATTCCCTCGCGCAGGACCTTCACCGAGACCACGGTATCGGCCGGACCTTTGAGCTTCTTGATGATGTCTTCGATCGCAAGACCGGCCACGGATTCCCCGTCCACCCAGGTGATCACATCTCCAGCCTTGATGCCCGCGGCTTCGGCGCCGGAGCCCGGGTATGCGATACGGACCCTGATCCCTTGGGTATGAGAGGAGAGAGTGATGCCGATTCCTGAGAATGTGCCGTTGCTGTACTCATGGAAGGCCTTGGTCTGGGCCGGGTCCAAGTATTCAGAGTGAGGGTCCTTGAGCTGCTTGAAGCCGGCCTGGAGCATGTGATCTATGACCACGTCCCAATCCTTGCTCTTTTTCCCGAATTCCTTGGCTCCTGTATCGCCCATGGCCCGGAGGATATCGTCCCAGCGGGACGCGCTCAGAGGTTCGACATAGACATGGTCGATGGCATCGAGGCCCAGGAACAGGCGGAACATCTGGGGCTTCGACATCGCGGGAAGTTTGGGATTTCCGCTCGTGAGCATCTTGAGCCGCAAGACAAAGTTTCCGGCCTGTTCGTCGGTCAGGTTCTTGCGGGAATCGTTCTCCGTATCCGCCGGGCCGCGGATAGTGCGGTATTTGACCGGGACGATGCCGGCGACGGCCGGGGCCGCGGAGTCGTTGTCGTGGGAGCGCTCTTTGATGGAGGAGAAAGGGACATAGCTCAATTGCGCTGAGGCAATGCTCGGCAGCAGCATCAAGGCAAGGAGTTTTGTTCTCATGTCTTAAGGATGCGCTGGAAAGTCTTGCCCGGCAGGAGTCCAAGGGCCTGCATAAACCGAGCTAATGAGCCTAATGAGGAATAGGTCCTTTGTCCTAACAGGCTGCTGAAAAACCCTCCGAAACCGCACTCGTAAATCCTAGAATCTCTCGACGGAACACCGACGAGGAATCGGAGGCATCGAGATGATGGGATCGAGTGAGGCGCAAAAGAACATC
>Ga0172379_10000289_pt1 | contig 133736 bp, 99 predicted proteins | sample GrowelOW334metaG_FD_119756 | JGI IMG/M metagenome (GOLD analysis project Ga0172379, IMG submission 119756) | Groundwater microbial communities from an aquifer near a municipal landfill in Southern Ontario, Canada - Groundwater well OW334 metaG | ecosystem: Environmental > Aquatic > Deep... | reverse complement strand
GGGATTGGGACGGCGGATCCGGGGAGTTATAAATTAAATGTTGGTGGTACCACATATTTTGATGGTAATTCTTCTGTACATGGAAATTTAACAGTAAGTGCTCAAAATTTTCTGTATTTTAGCACTACAAAAACTGGCATATCAGGTAATGGCGCCAGTGATGATAGTGTTAATTACATGAATTTTATGGTTAATAACGCTACAAAGATGTATATAGCAAATACCGGCAACATCGGCATCGGCACAACCACCCCGGCCTGGAACCTGCAAATCGCATCTTCAACCAAAACCCAATTTGCTCTCTCGGATATGTCGGCCGCGGCTGACCAAAAACACTGGCTCTTATCTAGTATGGGCGGAAGTTTCTATATCTCTACTTCCTCCGACGCTCTAGCCACTTCAACCATCTCGGCTCTAACCATTAACTCCAACGGCTATATAGGCATCGCTACCACCTCGCCTTATAAGCAACTTTCGGTTAACGGCAACGCTTATGTCACCGGCACCATGCAAGTCGGTTCTTATACTTTGCCTAATACCGACGGTTCAACCGGCTATATTTTAAAGACCGACGGCTCGGGGGCGGTAAGCTGGCAGGCGGATAATTCCGGCGCGGCCGGCGGAGCCAGCGGCTGGACCTTTATCGCCAACGGCATCTACAACGCGACTTCCACCGATACGGTTATGATCGGCGGCTCAACTATTTCCAACGCGGCAAACTCCCTTGAAGTTACCGGCTCGTCTTATTTTTCCGGCAACGTCGGGATAGGCACGACCACGCCAAACTGGAATCTGCAAGTCGCGGGCACTCGGCCGTTCTTAACTCTTTCGGATATGAGCGCCGGGCTGGACGCCAAGCATTGGTTTATGTCTTCGCAAGGCGGCAATCTCTACATCGGCACTTCGTCGGACGACTTAACTTCAACTACGACTTATTTAACGGTAAGTTCTGCCGGCCAGACGACTATCGGCAATTCTGATTCGTCCGAAGCTATGCGCATTACTGCCGCCGGCAACGTCGGTATCGGCACGAGCTCTCCTTTAACCAAACTTTCCGTTCAAGGTACGGCCGGCCAGCCAATCTTAAATATCGCTTCTTCAACCGGTGCTTCCTTATTATATATAAATGAGTTTGGGAATGTGGGGATTGGGACGGCAAATCCGGGAAGTTATAAATTATATGTTAATGGGATAGGTTATTTTAACAGCAATATCTATGGTAGCTGGTTATATGGAGATAAATTTTTAGCTAACATAGGCTCTGCTGCATTACCAAGCTATTCACATAGTACAGATTCAGATACTGGAATGTTTTTACCTGATGGAAATATTATAGGTTTTTCTACTGGTAGCGCTGAGCGAATGAGAATCACTTCTTCCGGCAATGTCGGTATCGGTACGACTTCGCCATACTCTTTACTTTCTATTTCCAATTCGGTTAGCACGCCTGCTAATACGCCATTATTTACCATTGCTTCAACTACGGGCGGAACAGCAACATCTACTTTCATGACGGTTTTGGCCAATGGCAATGTCGGGATTGGGACGGCGAATCCGACGACAAAATTGGAAGTTAGCGGGGCAATAAGCGCAAGTTCCTATATCAATTCCAGTACTTTCGTCTCCGGAAATAGCGCCGTAGTTGCCGGTACATCTGGTATGTATTATTCAATATTAGCTTCAGGTAATTATGGTTTTGGCGCCGCAACTTCATTAGGAGCAAGACCTCTGACCTTGGCTTCTGGCAATGCCGCTACCTATACAGATGGTTATATTAATTTTAGTACAGCCGGGCTAGAAAGAATGAGAGTATCTTCAGACGGCAACGTCGGCATCGGCACAACCACTCCGGCCTGGAACCTGCAAATAGCTTCATCCACTAAAACTCAATTTGCTCTGTCTGATATGTCGGCGGCCGCTAACCAAAAGCATTGGGTTTTATCAAGTATGGGCGGGAGTCTATATATCGCTACCTCGTCCGACGCTTTAGCCACCTCAACTTTCACGGCTCTATCTATTAACTCTAACGGCTATATCGGAATCGGCACGACTTCGCCTTCTAAACTTCTCTCGGTTAATGGCAACGCTTATGTCACCGGCACCTTGCAAGTCGGGCCTTACACTTTACCTAATACGGACGGTTCTGACGGTCAAGTTCTAAAGACCAACGCGGCCGGAGTTTTAACCTGGTCGGCGGATAATTCAGCCGCTGGAGCTAGCGGAGTTGGCTGGGCCTCAAGCACGTTAGATACCACTTCCATCTATTTCACGGGTTCAGGTAAAGTCGGCATCGGCACAACCACGCCGAACAGTCTGTTTCATATCGCCGGCCCTACGCCGAAATTCACTTTATCCGATACTTCGGCCGGAGCGAATTTAAAGCATTGGTTTATGCAGTCGTCCGGCGGCTCGCTGTATTTCGCCACCACCTCCGACGCTTTAGTTGATTCCGGCACCAGGGCTTTAACCATAAATAGCTTAGGCTATGTCGGCATCGGCACTTCTTCGCCGCAAACCGCTTTGCATATCGGCACGGCCTCTTCAACCATGATTTCCCAATACGGCAACAGCTTAATGGTTTCCGGCGAATTAGAAGTAGCCGGCTCGGCTTATCTCGGCGCTATGGAATTTCCGACTGACGGCGGGGCTATCTCCTGGATTGATATGGCGGTTTCCGGCTCGGTGGCGACCGGCACGATTGAAAGCTATACGGCGCGGATCGGCGGCACGGATATTTTAACGGTTTACGCCGAAGCCGACGGCTATCTCGGCGGAGTTACTCCGTCTTCGTCCCGCGTCGGCATAGGCACGACTTCGCCGTTCGCCAGATTATCAATCGCCGGCGCCGGCACGGGCACGGGCTACGCTTTCGCGGTTTCGGATATCGCGAGCACCACCAGGTTCGTCATTCAGGATAACGGCTACGTCGGCATCGGCACGACTTCGCCCTCGCAAAAACTTTCCACCGACGGCTTAATGTATATCGGCGGCACCGGCACTTCCACCATTGAAAACAATCTGCACGTCAGGGGTAATCTGCAGGTCGGCCTGGGAACGATATACATTACCGGCTCCAATATTTATTCCTCGGACGGCTCCATTAACTTGTCGTCCGGCGCGGCCTCTTCAACTTTCGCCAACGGCTTAACAGTCGGCACGGATAAATTCATAGTTCAGCAGGGTTCGGGCTACGTCGGCGTAGGCACGACTTCGCCTTATCAAAAACTTTCGGTTGACGGCAACGCTTATATCAACGGCACTTTGCAGGTCGGCGCTTATACTTTACCGGCGACCGACGGCGCCAGCGGACAGGTTTTAAAAACTGACGCGGCCGGTAATTTAACCTGGTCGGCGGATAATACGGGCGGCGGCGGATTAACCGGCACGGTCGGGCAATTAGCTTATTTTTCCGGAACCGACACGGCGGCCGGCACTTCAACTTTATTTATTTCAACCGCGGGCAGAGTCGGCGCCGGCACGACCACTCCGACCGCTAAACTGGCGATCGCCGGAACCGCCGGAGTGGCCTCGGAACAATTATTTGACGTAGCTTCGTCCAGCGGCGCTTCGCTTTTCCATATTAATTCCGACGGCCGCATCGGCCTTAATACCGCCGATCCCATGGGCGTCATAGACGCGCAAATGTATGTTAGCAACGCGACTTCCACGGCTAATTTTAACGGCCTGTCATCGCCCTGGTTCGGCTTCGGCACTTATCAAAATTATCTTTTACAAACTGAAGTTTTAGCCACGACCTGGGCGGCCGTAAGCACCACCAGAACGGCTAATGACGCCGGCGATCCGCGGATGGGCGCGACCGGCGACCGGACCGGCTATGGCACGGCCGATACGGCTTATGTCAAACAGCAGATTATTAATTCAACTCAAGGGCCGTGGACTTTTTCGGTCTGGCTAAGGTCGGGCGATTTTACTAACGCTACTTCCTGCGCCATTGCTTTTGATTTTGGCACGGGCACGGCGACCACCACTATTACCAAAAATATTACGGTGGGAAAAGAATGGCAAAGATATTCCGTTTCCGGCGTGGCTACAACCACCCACTCTTGGAAAAATGTCTATGTTATTAACGGCCGGAACAATATCGGAGTCTGGGGGGCGCAATTTGAACCTAGTATTTTCGCCAGCCAGTATTCAAACGCCCAAACCACCAGCGCTTCAGCGGCTACGCCGTACTCAACAGCGCATATTAATAGCGCTTTAAATATTTCCGGAGCCATAACCGGCGGCAGTTCACTGACTATTAGCGGCGCGATTGCGAGCGTTACCACGCTCGGCCTGTCGGGAATTTTAACTCAAAGTAAAACCGCCTTAGCAAGTTCTACCGCGGTTGTGGCCGACGGCGTTGTTCTTTGGAATACCACGGCCGCGACCAGCGTTTTAGACGCCCAATGGTCGCCGCGTCTGCGCTTAATCGGCAATGTCTGGGATACGGGAGCCAGCCTTACTAGGTCAACTCACTGGATGATGCAGAACCAGACCTATACGGGCAACCCGGGAATTTCCAATCTGGCTTTCCAGTACGCCTATAACGGCACGGCCACTTCAACGCCTTTGGTTTTATCTTCTACCGGCAATATCGGCATGGGCACTTCTTCGCCCGAATACGGCTTAGACGTTTACGGCTCGGCGGCTTTCGGCCTTGGCTCGGAAGTCATGCGCATTGATTCTACCGGCAACGTGGGCATCGGCACCTCTTCGCCGTTCGCCAGATTGTCAGTCGCCGGCAACGGTTCGGGCCTAGGCTACGCTTTCGCGGTTTCGGATATCGCGAGCACCACGAGATTCGTTATCCAGGATAACGGCAACGTGGGCATCGGCACGACTTCGCCTTATGCTAAACTATCGCTCGTCGGTTCGGCTACTGATGATTCTGATATTTTCGCTGTTTCCACTTCTTCTTCAGGCGCCATCTTCCGCGTCACCGGCTACGGCAATGTTTTAGCCGACGGCACGATTACCGGCGGCGGAGCCGATTATGCCGAATATTTCCGCACTTTAGATAGCGATTTAATGCCCGGCGAAACCGTTTGCGTTGACCTCTTAGAAAATAACGCGGTTAAAAGATGCGAGCGCGGGCATGACAATAACGCCATGGGCATAGTTTCCACCAAGCCGTCAATCGTTGGTAATAATTCCAGCCAAGTTAAAGAAGATCCGGCGAGTTATGTCATAGTCGGCATGCTGGGGCAGGTTGACGCTTTCGCTTCGGCGGAAAACGGCGCGATTAATATCGGCGATTCCCTGACCTCGGCGTCAAGCACGCCCGGCTACGCTATGCGCGCCGACGGCGGCGACTCAACCATCGGCGTGGCTTTAGAGCCGTTAAATAGCGGCACGGGCAAAATTAAAGTTTTGATTTCGCGCCGCAATAAATCTCTGGCCGTAGAAGAAGTTGAAGCTCTAGTAGTAGAGCGCATCGCGGGCATGGAAATAGAAGACGAAGTGCAATTAATGATAAAACAGGCGGTTGATAATTTAGATTTAGATCCGAAAATCGCGGCCATAGCAGAGGAAGAAGCCAACAGATTAGACGCGGTTTTAACCGTCAGGCTTGATGATACTAACGGTTTAATCGCTGATTTAAGAACGCAGACGCTAGACAGCATTATGGAATTAAATACTCAAATAGCTGGAATAAATAATGAGATTCTATCGCTCCGCTTGGCTATGCTCCAGAATGACGGTCTATTGGCCAGCACGACGGCGTTAGCGGAAAAAATTAAGCTTGATGAACAGGGGAATTTAGTAATCGGAGCGTCAAAGACATCGGACGTCTCGGTGCGGATTGTTGATATTACTGAAATTACGGCTAGCTCAACTCGGACCGCTTTAGTTATCAATCAAGCCGGTTCGGGCGATATAGCCGATTTCCAGGCCGACGGCGTCAGTATTATGAATATCGCTTCGGACGGCCAGGTTAAAATAGTCGGCTCAATGCTGGTTGACGGCCGAATTATGCTCTGCACCGGCGGCAACTGTTCGGATATTTTAGATTCAGCCGTGGACGAAACCATGGCTGACTTAGGCGTTGAAGGCAAAGTCGTGGCCGGAGCTTTTGAAGGCTACTGCGACGAGGGTTTTGTCTGGATACCGGGCTCGGCCGAATACGGAACTTTACCCGGGTTCTGCGTGATGAATAATTTGGCCGGGAGCGTAGGGAATCCGATTCCTTCAGAGGAATCGGATTCCTCCGGACCGATTACGAACGTCAGCCAAGGACAGGCGCAAGCCGCCTGCCAGGCTTTAGGCGCGGGCTATCATTTAATCGGTGAAAATGAATGGCTGACTATCGCGGCCGATATTTTGCAAGTGGCGGCCAATGATTCTGACGCTAATGCCGCTGGCCTGCAACTGGCGACTTCGTCCGCTTCCTATAAATTAACCAATGGCAATATTATAAATAATCTGCCCGGGACAGGGGAATGGACTAAAGGTTTAATCAATCAAGATGATTTACCGGTTGTCGCCGGAGCGGATTGGGCCGAATACGGCGCGGTTTCTTCGTATAAGTCATTATCAATCATCCGCCCGCCGTATTATTTAACCGATGCTAATAATTACATCGGCAAGATTAAAGTCGGCGAAGACGGCAGCATGGTTAGAGGCTGTATCAGAGGAGTTAATGGAATCTATAGTTTGGATTTATCGCAGGCGCCGGAGACGCAGAGCGAGAATATAGGATTTAGGTGCGCGAAATAAAAAATTATAAGAATGAAAAAAATAGCTAAAACCAAAAAGATCAGAGACGTCCGACGTCCAGCGAGACGTCGGACGTCCCGGGTTAGCCTGGGGAAATATATAATCAGCCTGGCTGTTTTTGTTTTGGTTATTTCCGGTTCTTATTGGCTTGTTAATAAAAATTACCGCAACCCCCGAGTATTAGGCGTTATGGAGATGGTTGAGATGAAGGTGCCGGAGTGGTACTTAGACCCCTTAGTCGTTAGTCAGGGAAATAATTTTTTAAGCATCACGCCTTTAGCCGGTGAAAAAGTGCGGGTGGAAAAAATAAACAATCAATTTATCTATCGCGACGCTTATCTTAATACTGATGTTATTCAGACTGAATACCAATATAAAATTAAAGAAGAGTTAATTTTAAAGGAGCCGGGACATCCCCTGGAATTTAAATATAATTTAGGCAATATTGAAAATTATCGCGTTGAAGAAGATGAGCAAGGCAATATTATATTTTACGATAAGAAGCTGTATGAGAAAAATAATAATTCTAAAAATTTAAGCCGGATATTCACTATTTTTACTCCTTTCGTGCAGGACCAAAAACATAGGTCATTTAAGGATATTAAAGCCGTTATTAAGGAAAATATTTTAACAGTTACGATTAATGAGGATTGGATTAACCAAGCGATTTATCCCGTATTGGTTGACCCTACTATTGAGATAAACCTTTTGAATGTCCAATCCCATCCGCAAACCGGGGATAACTGGATAGTGGAATTCACCACTAAAGGACAAGCTGATTTAAAAATTATCCCCGAAGACCAGGCCACGATTGACGACGATGAATTTTTGTCTTTAAGTTGCGACGGCGAGGAAAAAACTCCTGAAATTCTGGATAAGGATATTATTTATTATCCAAGCTGGCAATGCGCCGGCGCCGGCAAAGTAATCCATCGCACTTTAAGAGCCGGTGAACATACTTTAAAATTTGAATTCGGCGATCCGGCCAAGCCGGATGAGTTAGTTACCGCCTGGGCCTCGGATATGGGCAGTGAACCTGATTTTTCCCTGGAGCCGTACAAAGACGGCACCATTATTCTAGTTAAGCCGATCGCTACCGGCGCGGGCGAAGGACGGTACGAGGCCGGAGATATTATAGAAATCCGCCCGGCTTCAAAAGGCTTAGGTATTTCCGAAAAAACAGATTATTTGGCGTTTTATTATGACGGGCCAATCAGCCAAGAATTTATTAATAAATTTACGGCTTCCGAGACTGATGAGCGGGAGACCATAGTTAAAAGAAGAGCTTACGGCATTGATATTACCAAAATTCTTTCGCCGATAGATTTAGCAAAAGCGGCAACTTTCAGGCGAGTTAAAAAAATTTATAATCTTCCTCTTGACAGCGTTATTAAAAAAAACCGAACTCAAAAATCCGTAACAGAGATGCCGAAATGGGTAGCGTTGGCAAGCAAGCTTGATAAATTTTCAAAAAGTTTAATCAAAACGGCTCGCGCCGCCGCTACGGTAATAAAGATTATTGACCCGGATAACGGCGCCGGCACGGATTATGTTTCCCTTAACGCTTGGGAAGCGCAAAACCTTAATCTTGTTACGCGCGATGAAATTCAAATTGCCAAATGCCGAACTACCGGAGGAAGCGCCGATACTACGGCTGTGAATATTACTGGCTGGACGACGAGCGCTACTCAATATATTAAGATTTGGACTGACCCGGCTGAATCATACAGGCATGGAGGCAAATGGGATGATACAAAGTATAGATTAATATTAAATGATGCTACACCATTAATCCTTTCTGTCCCTTGGGTTTATGTTGAGGGCTTACAATTTAAAAGAACTTATACTTCTGTCCAATATAGTTATGTCGTGCAAACAAATATTTATCCAAATTCCGCGGCTGATGTTTATTTAGGATATAATATTTCTGTCGCGGAAGGAGCAAATAGCAGTTTTTATTTTACTGGTAATCTTAATTTAAATGTGTATGCGTATAATTGCGTTGCTTACGGCGGAACTAGAAACGGATTTTTCGGTTATGGAGGCACCCAGTATTGCTATAATTGCACATCAACAAAACATACCGGCGCCCAAGGGTACGGTATTAGAGGCATTGATTACGTATATAATTCCATAGCGGTAGGAAATGATGGCTCTGACCTTTCCTTGGCGACTACGACTGATTATAATGCTTCTGACGACGGCGATGGAACAAACGCCCAGGTTCTTGATTCTACTAATAATTATGAAAATGAATTTGTAGATTATGTTAATGATGATTATCATTTAGTATCAGGAAGCGTAGCGGTTAATCATGGCACTAATGATCCTGGCTCGGGCTTATATTCTGATGATATAGATCTTCAGTCTCGCTCCGGAACTTGGGATATAGGAGCAGACGAGTATGTTACGTCGGCTTTCTGCGGCGATGGGAGTTGTAATAATTCAGAGACTCATGGCACTTGTCCGGCGGATTGTCCGTTAATTTCAAATACTGCCAACTCCGCTATTATCAATTCACCGCTTTCCGGCCGGTTTAAAGATTCGTCGCTGGTCGGCTATTGGAGTTTTGACGGCGCGGATATGAACTGGGCGTCGTCCACGGCCGAAGCGCTGGACCGCTCGGGCAATAATAATAACGGCAATGTCACGAATTTTGACAAAAAATCAGTTACCCCGGGCATTAACGGGCAGGGGTTGAAGTTTGACGGGAATGACGATTATGTAAGCGTTCCTCACGCAACGTCTCTTAATCCTTCTAGCGCTATTACTATTTCTTTCTGGATGTTGTCTCATGATAATGTAAGCGTTTCACAACTAAATGGCCCTATTACAAAAAATGCAAGTACTGATTATCGTATTCGTCTCACAGCTAATAATACCCTGACTTGGCTGCAGGCAGGTGGTACTATATTTACTTCTACAAATAACATATTTACTATTAATCAGTGGGCGCATATAGCGTTGGTTAGCGACTCTTCGGGAGGTATTTTTTATAAAAACGGAGTAGCTTGGGGTTCAACCGGCACTGCTTATATTTCGCCCTCAAGCAGTGAAAACCTTTTATTTTATCCAAGGTCAGTGTCTACGAACATGGATGACGTCCGTATCTACAACCGCGCTTTGTCGCCCACTGAAATTTTAGAGCAATACAACGCCGGCGCGGCGCGGATGACGGTTAATACACCTTCGGGCTCGGGCGCCGTTGGTTTATCTTCCGGGTTAGTCGGCAGTTGGACTTTTGACGGACCGGATATGAATTGGGCGTCTACTACGGCCGAAGCGCTGGACAAGAGCGGTAATAGAGATGGCGATGTTATTGGTTTTGATTATAAAGCCGCTACTCCGGGCGTTTCCGGGCAAGCGTTAAAGCTTGACGGGGCTAATGATTATATAAAAATTAATAATGCTCCGACTCTTGTTTCTCCATATTCTATCTCGCTATGGTTTTATCCGACGCAAATCAGCATAAATCAAGGCTTAGTCGCTTTTAATACTTCCGGCTACCCCTTTTTATATATGTATAATGGAAATAGAATATTGTTATCTTCGCCAAGCAGCGGGTCATTTAGAACTTTTTGCGATAAACTTTTTACAGCCAGCGATTTAAATAAATGGTGGCATCTAGTATTTATTGTAAACTCTACAACCGACGCTTCGGCATGGAAATGTTTTTTGAATAATACCGATGTCGGCTTAACCGGCAGCGATAGTTCGGGAACATACAAGGAGCCGACCTCAACTTGGACTTTAGGCACTTATTATAATAATAGCTGGTATTTACCCGGCAATCTTGACGAAGTTAATATTTATAATCGTCAATTATCAACTGATGAAATTGAGAAATTATATCAGTTAGGAAACAGAAAGATAGAATTTTCCCGATAAATAATATTGATAGATTTTATGTTGCAATAAGATGAAATAATTTATTTTGATTTGAAATTTGGCATTTTATTTGATATTGGATATTTGGATTTTAGATTTACATTTTACATTAATTATGAAAGCTAAATTAAACAATCTAAAAACTTACTTAATCGCTTTTTCCCTTGTGCTGGCTATAATCGCCGGCACCTGGCTTTATGTCGGGTCTTTAATGGAAAATCTTAATAAAATCAAGCCGGATAAAGGCTCGGCTTTTAGTTTGAGTTCGCCTAAGACTTATGATTTGCCCCTATTAATCAGGCTGGCCGATTTCGCTTTTTCCATTTCGCCCTTAGGCGCGAGCGCGGCCCAGGCCTCGGCCGAGGGCAACGTTATAAAATACCTTAACGCTTACCCTAATACCGATATCGTCCAGACCAGATATTTTAATAAAATAAAAGAAGACATAATTTTAAAAAGCCCGGGGCATCCGGAAATTTTTGAGTATCAAATTGACCTAGCGCCTTATGACTATCTAAAAGACGAGGAGGGGAATCTTATATTTTACGAAAAAGGGCACGCGAACGACGAGGCTTATCGCCGTTTCGCTATTCCGGCGCCGTTTATGATTGACGCGGATGGAAAAAAGAGCTCTACCGCGGAAGTCAGTTTTGAATTAAAAGACGATGGAATATTAACTTTAATACCGAGCGACGGCTGGCTAAAACAGGCGAAATATCCGGTGATTTTAGATCCGACCGTGGAGATAACGGTTTTGAATGTTCATTCCAGCCCGGACCAGGGCGAGAACTGGATCGTTAATTTCACGACCCAAGGCACGGCAGATTTAAAAATCATTCCCAATGATCAGGCGACTATAGACGACGATGAATTCGTCTCGCTGTCATGCAACGGCGAAACCAGAACGCCGCAAATTCTGGAAGGCGACGTTATTTTTTATCCGAATTGGCAGTGCTCGGCAACGGCAACGGTTATTCACTATACTAAAAAAGCCGGCAACCATATTTTAAGATTTGAGTTCGGCGGGCAGGTAGCTTATGCGTATAATCAAGCGGCTTCTACCATAGTTTTTAGGAGTGAAAAACTTCCGCCTTGCAACGCGGATATTGCCTGCGGATCATATTGCACTTTCGGCGGTTTAGTCTACGGTACGGTTTTGGCTGAAGACGGAGAATGCTGGATGGACCGCAACCTCGGCGCTTCGCGCGTGGCTACGGCTTATAATGATGATCAGTCTTATGGCTATTATTACCAGTGGGGCAGAGGCTCGGACGGGCATCAAGTCGTCAGCCCGCAGATGAGCAGTACAACCCCGGTTAACAGTTCAACCGATACTCCGGGCCATAATCTTTTTATTTTAGAGCCAGATAGCCCTTACGACTGGCGCGATCCGCAAAACGACAACCTCTGGGGCGACGCGAATAAAACCAATAATCCCTGCCCGACCGGTTGGCATGTGCCGACTGGCGGAGCAACAGGGGAATGGGATGCAGTCATAGACGCTTTAGGCCTTACCGGTTGTTCTACTAATTGTCTCGTACGCATAGCTACCTCAACTTTAAAAATTTCAGCCACCGGCTGGCGCCAAAATAACGGCGTGTTCGCCGGTCGAAATACGGGCGGCTACCACTGGTCAAGTTCTCCTAATCTTACTAGCGCCTATCACCTGATCTCCACCGATTCTTCAATTGTCGATCCTGCGGTCGCCGTCAATCGCGCCTCCGGCTTGCCCGTCCGTTGTATTAAGGACGACGCTAGTAGCGGCACGATTATGAGCGGTCCGGCTACGTCCGGCGCGGTTAAGCCGATAGTTTTTAGGAGTGAAAAACTTCCGCCTTGCAACGCGGATATTGCCTGCGGGTCGTCCTGCACTTTCGGCGGCATAGTCTACGGTTCGGTTTTGGCCGAAGACGGGGAATGCTGGATGGACCGCAACCTCGGCGCCGAGCGAGTCGCTACCGCTTATAACGACGATAAATCTTACGGCTATTATTACCAGTGGGGCCGAGGCTCGGACGGGCATCAAATCGTTAGTCCGCGGATGAGCGGTACGACTTCTACTAACAGTTCTACCGACGTACCCGGCCACAGCCTTTTTATTACGGAATCCAGTAGTCCTTACGATTGGCGCGTTCCGCAGAACGACAATCTCTGGGGCGACGTAAATAAAACCAACAATCCCTGCCCGAACGGCTGGCATATCCCTTTGCAAACCGAGTGGGACACGGCTATGATAAATATAGGAATGAAAACTTGTACTACTAATTGCTTGGTTGGTATGGCTACTTCTACTTTAAAACTTTCTGCCGCCGGCTACCGCGTCTTCAGTACCGGCGCGTTCTTCGATCGGGGCGTGTACGGCTACTACTGGTCAAGTTCCCCGTACTCTACCAACGCCTACAACCTGTTCTTCTACTCCACGTACGTCAATCCCGCGGACAATTCCCTCCGTGCCTCCGGATTCTCTCTCCGTTGCCTTAAAGACGACCCCAATAGCGGCACGATTACGAGCGGCACTATAACTAGTGGTCCGACTAAGCCGATAATTTTCCGCGCGCCGGTTATGCAAACTTGCTCGGCTTCTACGGCTTGCGGAACCGAGTGCAGTTTCGGCGGCTTAGTCTACGGCTCGGTGGACGTCAGCGGCCAATGTTTTATGGACCGTAATCTCGGCGCGGATAGAGTCGCGACCGCCTATAACGACACCTTCTCTTACGGCTATTATTACCAATGGGGACGAGCTTCCGACGGGCATCAGATTGTCAGTCCGCAAATGAGCCCTGTCACCTTCGTCGGCAGTAACGGCGACGTTCCCGGCCATGCAAACTTTATCGCTACCACCACTTCTCCTTACGATTGGCGTTATCCGCAGAATAATAATCTCTGGGGCGACGCGAATAAAACCAATAACCCCTGCCCGTCCGGCTGGCATATCCCTTTGCAAGCCGAGTGGGACACGGCTATGATAAATATAGGCATGAAAACTTGCACTACTAATTGCCTGGTTGGTATGGCCACCTCAACTTTAAAAATTTCCGCCGCCGGCAACCGTAGATTCAATACCGGCGCGTTATCCGATCGGGGCGCGTACGGCGACTACTGGTCCGGTTCTCCGTACTCTACCTACGCCTACAACCTGGACTTCGGTTCTACGTACGTCAGTCCCGCGAACTACTACTCCCGCGCTTACGGCCTTACCGCTCGTTGCCTTAAGGATTAGAATTTAGGAATCCGATTCCTCTTAAGGAATCGGATTCCCCACAAGAAACTATATGTTCAATAGCGATTACTACTATCATATTTACAATCGCGGCGTAGAAAAACGCCGGGTATTTTTAGATAAAAGCGATTATCAAAGATTTTTATTAAGCCTGGAAGAATTCAACCGCCTTGAGCCGGTTGGAAGTTTATATGATTTGGGTAAAAGGAATAAAAGGAATTCGATTCCGAATAAAAGGAATTCGATTCCTTTAAAGGAATCGAATTCCTCTAATTCCTCTGCGCCATTAGTTGATGTTATCTGTTATTGTTTAAATCCAAACCACTTTCATTTATTAGTTAAGCAAAAAATTGAAAGCGGCATATCCAAATTTATACATAAGCTTAGCCTAGGCTACACAAATTATTTTAACAATAAATATTCCCGTTCCGGCGCTTTGTTTCAAGGCAAATATAAGCGCAAAGAAATTAAAACCGAAGGCGGTTTGCTAAAATTATCCGTTTACATAAATTGCAACGCGGAAATCCATGGGATTGATAAAAAAGAAAATTGGCCTTGGTCAAGCTATAAGAGTTTTCTAAAAGGGAATCCTCTGACGAGGAATCGGATTCCCCTAAGGGAATCCGATTCCTTTTCCTTTCTTTGCGAACAGCTATTGCCGGAGATTAAGCAGATTAAAAATTTAGAAAAGTATGGTTTGGAATAAATTAAAAAAACTGAAAAAATTATTAAAATCTAAAAAGGCTATTATTATCATAGTAGTTGTTTTGGCGTTTTTCGCCGTCGGGCAGGCGGCTTTAGGGCAGAGGATAAGCCTGCCGGCCTGGCTGTATGACAGTTTTCAGGCCTTCGTCAGGCGCGACCCGAATTTTTCCCTAGAGCCGTATAAAAACGGCACGATTATTTTAGTTAAGCCGATCGCCACGGGCGCGGGCGCAGGCCGGTACGAAGCCGGAGATATCGTGGAAATTCGCGACGGCTCCCTGCCTTTAGGCGCGGAAGAGCGGACACAGCTTCTGCCCCTATATTACGCGGGCAAATTAACCGAAGAAATAAAACAGAAATTAATGGAACCCGCCTACGCCAAGGCTTCGGCGGGCAAGCCGGAATACAAAATGACCAATGACCAAATCCCAATGACCAATGAAATCCCAAATCCCAATGACAAAAAAGAGAAGGATAGTAAACAAATGCTAAAGCGGCGGCAATTCGGCGTGGATTATGCCAAAGTTTTAAGCAATAGGGAAATAATAAAAGCCAGGCAGTTTGAAAAATTAGACCGCCTGCCGGAAATTGATTTAACGGATATTATTGATAAGCAGAGCGGAGTGTCAATAGAAATTAGAACAAACAAAAAATCCGCCTCAAAAAATGAAGCGGAGATAGCGTTTAATAAGCAAATTTATTTTGATTTTCCCGGCAAAGATATTTTCCAGCAGTTAGATTCCAAAATAATTAATTTTCCGGAAAATTTTGGGGCCGGCAATTCTTTAAGCAGCTTAGCGAAAGAAGCCAATAATAATTCAGCATCATGCTGGGGCAGGCGGAGCCAAACAACTGAAAAAATCCGTGAATTAGTTAATTCGCAGAAATCGGAATCGTTAGTAACAAAAACCCGTTTTTCTTTAAGAGAAAGTGAAGATAAAAATTTATCAGAGGAGCCTCTGGGAGATTTTTTTACGTCAAAACTCTGTGAATGCAGTAATTTAAAAAGTTCCGAGCGTACATTTTCATCAAGCAGAAACTTGAGCCTGGGTATTGATAATGACATAATTTTCTTGGGTCAAAGTGGAAGCGTAGGCCAGGGCGGCCGCGATATGTTTTTTAGTGAGCGAGGGGAAAGCGCGCAAAATGTTAGCGGTGGCGGCGCCGGACGAGAGCATATCCAAAACCTGCCAAACCATAACTCTGGTTCCGCTGAAAGTAGGCTTGCCGTGGCAAATATTCGGATCGGCCACGATGTGATTATTAATGATAATTTTCATAAAAATAAATTTAATAATTATAATAGCTATTATAGCAAAAATGCCGGAAAATTGTCAACCACGTTTAGAGATAAATCTTTAACGGGGTCAAACAACTTTTCTGTCATTCCAGCCTCCTCTGTCATTGCGAGGAGCGAAGCTAAAAAAAGTCTGTCATTGCGAGCCTCGTACTCGGGGCGAAGCAATCTCTGGTTAAAATCGCCGTTCGTGAGATTGCTTCGGTCGCTGGCGCTCCCTCGCAATGACAAAAAGGAGACGGTGCTAGCGAGTGACAATAGCGCGGTTAACCTGCCTCCGAGCGTGATTTTTTATGAAAAAATTAAAAAAAGTTTGGCTACGCTGGCTCGCTCGGCTATCCCGGCCGCTTTCGCCGACAACCCGACTGAATCGGTTAAAATCGTTGATCCGGGCGCGGGCACGGGCTTTGATTATTTGTCTTTAAACGCCTGGGAAGCGGCGCAACAGGCGGATTTAACTTCCACCAACCAAATCGCTATCGCTAAATGCCGTTCTACCGGCGGCAAGGCGGATACCACGGCCGTGACGGTTGACGGCTGGACGACCGACTCTACTCGCTACGTTAAAATTTGGACCGATCCGAATGAAAGTTTTCGGCATTCAGGGAAATGGGATGAGACGAAATATAGTTTGCAATATACCACTAATAATTTTATTAGGATTTATGAAGATTATGTTTGGCTTGATGGTTTGCAAATTAAATTAACAGCTGCCTCGGGTTTTATTCGTGCCATATATATTACGGCGCAAACTGCTGCGGCCAATAAAATTAAAATGAGTAATAATATTATTTGGGGCGTTAACAGTGGTTCCGGTTATTTATACGGAATTAATCAAGATAGTGTAGATGATAATTCAGATATATGGAACAATGTTATATACGGTTTTAATAGTAGCGTCGTCATAAGTGGTATTGGTTATGTTTATAACAATACTGTTTTTAATGGCGCTTATGGAATAATGAACTACGGAACTACGATCGCTAAAAATAACCTTGTCGCCAGCACGACCGATCCTTATTCCGGCTCTTTTGCCGTTGGCACGGATTATAACGCGACCGATATTAATGACGCTATCGGGCAGGGAAGTAATAACAGAGTTTCCCAAACTTTTCTCTTTGCCGATTCGGCCAACGCGGATTATCGTTTGGCTTCGGGCGACACCGGCGCTTTGGGCTGGGGCGTGAATCTAAGCGCCGACTCTAGTTTAGCTTTTACTACCGATATAGAAGGTCAATCCCGCATGGCTAGTTCAACGGCTTTTGACATCGGCGCGGACCAGTTCGCGGCTACTCATATATATAGAAGCGTTGGGCCGGGGAAAACCACGGCTTTTGACATCGGCGCGTCTAACGCTATGACTATTACCGGGTCGTCCGCGACTTTCGCGGCCGCTCTGCCGGCGAACGTGGGCGTGGGCGACGTTATCCAGTACGCCACTACCACGGGCGCGACGGTTAATTCTTTAGCTTTCATTTCGGGCCGTTCTTCGCCGACCTCTTTTACGGTGCAAGACGTCTCCGGCCATATTGCCAGCTCAACTTCCGCCAACACCGGCTGGTCGCTTTTCCGGGCGTATACCTCTTTATCTTTAGCCGAAGCCGGCACGGAAAACACGGGCATAGCTTCGGGTTTAAGAAATTTTGATACTTGGAGCGGTGGAAAAAATTTAGCCAGTTCCACCGAAGTCTGGAATATCGCGGCGTACGGCGATGCGGCGGATACGACCGCTGTGTCTGTTTCTGGCTGGACGACAACAGCCAGTAATTATATAAAAATTTACACGCCGTATCTGCCGTCGGAAGTCGGAGTAAGTCAGAGGCATAAGGGGAAGTGGGATAATACAAAATATAGATTAGAGGCAGGCGCATCTACAGCGATGGTTAAGGCTTCGGTGGGCTATATTAGATTAGAAGGCCTTCAACTTAAAATCATTACCGCTTCAGACTATAGATCAGCTATTTCACACGAATCTGTTGCAGGAGATATGTATATCGATTCTAATATTATAGTAGGTGAAATTACGGGTAGCTCTGTCAGAGCCATCCTTTTAGCTATTGGAAATAACTATGTTAATAATAATATTATTTATGGTAATTTTAGTAGTTTTGGTATTGGTGATTATAATAATCCGAGCAATATCTATGCCTATAATAATACAATTTATGGTATTGCTGGAGATGCTTTTAGGCCAAGTGATAGCATATTCGTTGCCAAAAATAATATCGCTTACGATAACGATACCGACTATTTGGGCACTTTCGATTCTTCCTCCACCAACAATCTTTCCAAAGACGCGACTGCGCCGGCTTATGGAACTTATTATAGAAATAAAAAAGTTAATTTTGTTAATACGGCTTCTACTACGGCGCCGGACTTGCATCTTTTAGCTTCTGACGTTTGGGCGCGCGATATGGGCGCGGATTTATCCGGCGACGCGAATTTATCTTTTAACACGGATATTGACGGCGGACCGCGGCCGGCCGGACGAGCCTTTGATATCGGCGCGGACGAAATGGCCGGCGCAACGCAGATCAACTCGCCGCTTTCCGGGCGGTTTAAGGATTCGTCGCTGGTCGGCTATTGGAGTTTTGACGGAGCGGATATGAACTGGGCATCAACGACCGCCGAAGCGTTAGATTTAAGCGGCAATAATAATCATGGCAATGTGACTAATTTTGACAAAAAATCCGTTACGCCGGGCATTAATGGGCAGGGGATGAAGTTTGATGGGGTGGATGATTATGTGGACACAGGAACTCCAGCCGTTTTAAATTTTGGGGTAAATAGTCCTTGGACTTTTTCAACTTGGATAAATCCGGTTAGTGCGCCTTATCCTAATTATTTTAATTATCGTTTTGTTGGTCCGGGCGGATCAGGAGGAGCATATTTAGATATTGCCAATCTTAATCATAAATTTATATATAGAGAGGGAGGCGGTTCTTATACCGAGTATAGTTTTTCAAATGAAAGTGCGGCAGATATTTTTGATAAATGGACACACCTGTCTTTTGTTGCAGATGGTGCTGGAAACATAGCTTTATATAAAAACGGAGCCTATATTGAAACAATTACTGGGCTAGTAAGAACTGATTTTAGGCCATATAAATTAGGGGAGGGCTATACTGGTAAGCCATTAAAAGGTTCTCTTGACGACGTCCGCGTCTACAACCGCGCTCTTTCCGCCGGTGAAATCAGCGAGCAATATAAAGCCGGCGCGGCGAGAATGAAAGCCAATGCGCCGACCGGAGCTTCCGGAGGACTGTCCTCCGCGAGTGGGTTAGTCGGCTACTGGAGTTTTAACGGCGCGGATATGAGCTGGGCATCTACTACGGCCGAAGCGCTAGACCGTTCGGGCAATAGCAATAATGGTAATGTGACTAATTTTAATAATAAATCCGTTACCCCGGGTATTTCCGGGCAGGCGTTGAAGTTTGATGGGAGTGATGATTATATAAATATTCCTGATAATGGGACAATTTTGGATTTTGCCAGTACCAGCCCATATACTTGGTCAAGCTGGATAAAAAATGCCAGCACAACTTCAGGTACTTCGTGTTTTATTTCCAAAGATATTTGTAGTAATAAAGCCTTTGGATTCAATCTCTGTTTAAATCAGACCGGAAGCACTGCTGATGTTGTTGTCTGTGACTTCGCTGCCCCAGGTTGCAATTGGCAGTGTTCTTCCGGACTAAGTTTGGGGTTATCCTCTAATACATGGGTTCATGTGGTTATTACATATAATGGCGCTTCGGGCTGGGGCACTTATGTCAATGGTGTTTATAAGGGAGACCAAACGTTATTCGTAAATTCCGATACAACTGCCAGTTACTATATCGGATCAGGAAATTCATCTGGCTTATCGCAGTCTCCGGGAAGATTTTTCTCCGGCCAAATTGACGATGTCCGCATTTTTAATCGCGCGTTGACGGCGAGCGAAATTTCACAATTGTATAATTCAGGCGGGCGAAAGGCGGAAGTGACCCCGTGAAATAAATTTTAAATTTTTATTTTAAAAAATATGTATTATACATATATTCTGCAAAGCAAGAAAGATAAAAATTTTTATACTGGTTTTACAAAAAATTTAAAATTAAGATTTGAGCAACATCAGAAAGGATTAGTTGAGTCGACAAAATTTAGACGGCCATTTGAGCTGGTTTATTATGAGGCTTGCTTTAATCAAGAAGATGCTACTCATCGTGAGAAATATTTAAAAACCGCTTATGGGAAAAGATATTTGAAAAATAGGCTCAAATCTTATTTCACGGGGTGAGGCAATAGAAAAATCCCTGTCATTGCGAGCCTGCCTGCCGGCAGGCAGGGAGCCAGCAGGCGACGAAGCAATCTCACTGACAATTTTACAGAATAAACCTTTAGGAATCCGATTCCTTCGGAGGAATCGGATTCCTTCGGCCGCATACGGCCTTCTCGTAATGACAAAGAGTAATGACAATAAGAAATATTTATGAAAAAAAATAAAAAAATAGCGATTTTTGAAGGCAAGAGAATAAGAAAAACCATCCATAATAATGAATGGTGGTTTTCGGTAGTTGATGTGGTTGAAGCATTAACCGATAGCGTAAATCCGAATGATTATTGGTATAAGATGAAAATTCGGGTAAAAAGCGAAGATGGCATTGAACTATCGACAATTTGTCGACAGTTGAAAATGGAAGCTCCGGACGGGAAAATGCGTGAAACCGATTGTGCCAATACCGAAGGGATTTTCAGGATAATCCAATCAATTCCTTCGCCTAAAGCCGAACCGTTTAAAAGATGGCTGGCAAAAGTCGGTTATGAGCGAGTGCAGGAAATAGAAGATCCGGAATTAGCAACCAAGAGAACGGTGGCAATATATAAAGCTAAGGGTTATCCGGAAGATTGGATAGATAAAAGAATGCGCGGAATAGCGGTGCGGCAAACATTAACCAACGAATGGCAAGGCCGAGGAATAAAAGAAAAAACAGAATACGAAATTTTGACCGCGGAAATTTCTAAGGCCGCTTTCGGCATGACGCCAGGCGAGTATAAAAAATTAAAAGGCTTGGCGCGGGAAAATCTGCGCGACCATATGGATGACATGGAGCTGATTTTAACCATGCTGGGCGAAGCCACGACTACCAGATTCACCAGAGACAGGGATTCAAGAGGCTTTAAGCCGTTAAAAAAAGACGCCCGCGACGGCGGGGCAGTAGCCGGACGGACGAGAATTGACATAGAAAAGCGATCAGGCAAAAAAATTGTTTCGGGAAAAAATTTTTTACCGAATAATAAAAACAGCCGTATAATTCAGGCGGGTGAAGGTTAGGCAATAGATAAAATTTCCGTCATTGCGAGCGTAGCGAAGCCTGCCTGCCGGCAGGCAGGCAATCTCACGGACAATTTTACAGAATAAACCTTAATCGCAGGAACAATCTATAAATGTTTTAGGAATCCGATTCCTTCGGAGGAATCGGATTCCTTCCGCCGCATACGGCCTTCTCGCAATGACAAATAATTAGTATGAAAAAAACAGTTAAAACCAAAAAGATCAGAGACGTCCGACGTCCCGCGAGACGGCGGACGTCCCGGGTAAACCTGGGAAAATATATAATCAGCCTGGCTGTTTTCGCCTTGGTTATTTCCGGTTTTTATTGGTTTTTCAACCGCGATGACCGCGACCCTAAAGTTTTAGGCGTAGCGGAAGAAATGATTAAAATGGACGTGCCGGAGTGGTATTTAGATCCCTTAGTCGTCAGCCAAGGGAATAATTTTTTAAGCATTACGCCTTTGGCCGGTAAAAAAGTTCAGGTGGAAAACGCCGGCGAAAAGCATATTTACCGCGACGCCTATCTCAATACCGACGTCGCTCATACCGAATATAGCTTTAAGATTAAGGAAGAGATGATTTTTAAGCGGCCGGGACATCCGATTAAATTTCAATACCGCATCGGCAATATAGATAAATATTATGTGGAAAAAGATAAGGGCAACTTGATTTTTTATAATAAGGAATCATACGGTGAACAGCCGGGTGCCAAAGAACTAAGCCGAGTTTTCACGATTCCCGCCCCGTTCGTTGAAGATAGCCGGCATTATCGGCGGTTTGACGTCTTAGACATGGAGGTTGAGGGCGATTTATTAATCATCTCCGTGCGCGAAGATTATTTTAAAGACGCCAAATACCCGATTACCCTAGACCCGACCGTAGAAATTAATATTTTAAACCTTTATTCCCATCCGCAACAAGGCGATAATTGGGAAGTGGAATTCACTACCAAGGGCCAAGCTGATTTAAAAATTATCCCCGAAGATCAGGCGACGATTGCTGATGATGAATTCACGAGTTTAGCTTGCGACGGCGAGGAAAAAATTCCGGAAATTTTAACCGGTGATATTATTTATTATAAAAACTGGCAATGCGCCGGCACGGGCAAAGTAATCCACCGGACTTTAAAAGCCGATAAGCATACTTTAAGGTTTGAGTTCGGCGATCCGGCCAATCCCGATGATCTGATTACGGTCTGGGCGTATAATTCAGGCGAATCTTGGTATAACGCTAATTGGGGCTATCGAATTAAAATTACGGTTGCTAATACCGAAGTTGACGCGGATCTAACCGATTTTCCCATTTATGTTAATTTAGACGACTTGCCGGACGATACTTTTTGGGCGCATGTAAAAACCGCTTGCGCGGATGTTAGAATTACCAAAGCGGACGGCCTGGTTGAACTGCCCAGAGAAATCGTCGCCTGCGACACGAGCGCGAAAACCGGAGAAATGCATTTTCAAGCCGATGCTCTAGCTAATTCAACCGATACGGATTTTTATATTTATTACGGCAATGCCAGCGCCGCCGAGCCGGCGGCCGATAGCGATTACGGCTCGCAGGCGGTTTGGGACGATGGCGGCAGCGGTTATTACCAAGGGGTTTGGCATCTGCCCAACGGAACATCTTTAACCGCCAATGATTCAACCAGCAACGCGAAAAACGGAACCATAACCGGATCAGCGGCAATAGCCGGGCAAATGGACGGAGGCGCTAATTTTCCAAATTCTACAGATAGAATAACTATCTCCAGCATTTCTCTGGCCAGCGGAGTATACACTATCAGCACCTGGTTTAAAACGCCCTTTCCGACAACCAATTATACCACGCTGACCAGAGGAAATAATGATCACCAAGTTTTAACGCAAGTAACCACCAGATTGCTCGGAGCCTATGATAACGCCGGCGGGACTAATTTTCACAGTTCGGGTTTTGACGTCAGTACGCTTAGCAACGGCTGGCATTATTTAACAGCGGAAACTTCGGGCACAAATACCGTCTTTTATATTGACGGCGGTTCGGTGGGAACGGCCGATTGGCGTTCAACCGCGGATATAATTTCTTTAGGAAATTATCAGGGAGGCGGCCAGCAATGGGGCTATACCGATGAATTAAGAATTTCTACCGGCATCGCCCGCGCCACCGGCTGGATTACCACCGAATATAATAACCAGAGTTCGCCGGCAACCTTTTATAATCTTACCGCGGAAGAAGCTTCCGGCATTGAGCCGCCGCCGGCGACCGAAAGCCCCTTAGGCTACCGCAAATCGCATACTATCAACGCGGCCGCTGGCGCGGGCACTGATTATCAAGTAAAGATAACCGCTTATTACGGCTCGGGCACGGATAGCGCGGGAAATGTTTATCTTAGCGGCCACGGCCGGACGGATTTCGCGGACGTTAGATTTTACGCCAGCGACGGCACGACCGCCCTGGACTACTGGACGCAATTAATAACCGACAGCGAAAGCGCGATTTTTTGGGTGAAAGTGGCGGCCGATTTAAGCACAGTCAGCCAGAATATCTATATTTATTATGGCAACGAAAGCAATACCACCACTACTTCCAATGGCCCAAATACTTTTTTGTTTTTTGATGATTTCAGCGGATCCGCGGTTGACGCCACGAAGTGGGACGAAGTAAATACCGGCGCCGGAACCGTTAACGTCAGCGGAGGGTCAGTTACGATCAACTCGGGCGGAGATTGGTGGGGCACGGCCGATACTTCCCGCTACTTAGTTTCAAAATCAAGCATGGGAACGAGCTATGCTACCGAAGCTTATGTCAAGCAAGACGGGACTTTAGACGGATACAATCGTTTTTACGGCGTGCGTTCAGGCTCGGCGACGAACGCCAAAACATTCGTGCTTTTAGGCGACGGCAACCATTCTCATATAACTAACGTTTATAGGGATACGGCCGGCGGTTCGGCCAATTGGTATGGCGAAGATTCGGGCGTGGCCGATCCCGGAGTGAATAAAATCGCGCGCTTTGAAGTAATCGGCGATACGGTGAACGCCTACTATAATAATTCTTTAGCCAATGCCAGAACCGTCTCCGGCTGGGATTTAGGCTATATTGGCCTGACCGACACCAACAATGCCTCTTACGGAGCCGAGTTTGACTGGGTGTTTGCCCGTAAATTCATAGCTACCGAACCGGCGCATGGCGCTTGGGGGGAAGAAGAAGCGCTTAGCGTGCCGACTCCGCCCAACCCCCAGGGCGTAAGCGTCCAAGCCGATACGGTTTTTAAAGCCAATATGATTTTTAAAGCCGGGGAGCCGGTAGAGTAATAAGTTTTCAATTGTTTTAGGAATCCGATTCCTTCGGAGGAATCGGATTCCTTCCGCCGCATACGGCCTTCTCGCAATGACAAATTGGGTTAAATTAAAAGCATGCTAAAATATTCAACAAAAATAATTATAATAGGAATTCTGGCGGTGATTTCGCTCACCGGCGGACTGCTGTATTTTAATTTCAGTAAAACCGCCGGCGATCCGGTTCAGGTTTTTAAAGATATTACCGAAACTAATATCGGCCTAAGCGTCCCGCCGCTAAAAATTTCCGATTTAAATATTAGTTTTCCTTTTACGGACGATAATCAAGGCGAGACGCTGATTATTAAGTCGGATAAAAAAACTTACTCTGATTTTAACGGCTCGGAGGTTTATCTAAGCGTGACCAACATCGGCGATCAAGAAGAAAACGCCGTTTTTCTGGCCTACTTTTCCAGATTTAACGGCGAGGTAGAGAATATTCAAAAATGGGACGGGGGAAAGTGGCAGGACCTGGATGTTTCGCGCGGCAATATTATAATCAATGATACTATTTTAAGCCGGGCTTTAGCCAAAAGAAAACCGATTCCCGCCGGCCTGGAGGTTAAAGGCGGCGCCAGATTCGCGGTTCTGCCAGGAGAGACTAATTATTTCCGCGCGGAGATTAAATATTATCCGGGGAGTAAAGGCGAATTTTGGCTGGAAGCTTTAGGTGACCGGGGCGGTTATGGTTTGCTTGATCCATGGTATAATTCTTCTTGGACCTACCGTAAACCACATACTATTAACGCGGCTACCGGCGCGGGTACGAATTATCAGGTTAAAATAACCGCGCATTATGGTTCGGGTTCGGACAGCGGCGGCGACGTTTATTTAGACAGCCACAGCCGGACTGATTTCGCCGACATTATGTTTACCGCCAGCGACGGTTCAACTCTTTTGGATTATTGGCAGGAATCAAAGACCGACAGCGACAACGCGGTTTTCTGGGTGCAGGTGGCGGCCGACTTAAGCACCGAAAACCAGGATATTTATATTTACTACGGCAACGCCGGCCAATCAACCAGCGCCTCCAACGGCTCAAACACTTTTTTATTTTTTGATGATTTTTCCGGCGATTTAAGCAAATGGACTATCGACGCGGAGAACACGGATAAAATAACCATAGTCAGCGGCGCCCTGCGCCATGACCCGGACAGCACGCAGACCAAGAATTCTTATTTTGATACCCGCTGTTATGTCACGACTTTATCGCTGACCGATTTTTCCCTTAATTACCGAACATATTTGGGCGGCGGCGCTAACAGGAAAATCCATCAGATGGGCTGGCGGACGGACGGCTTAACTTTTAATTCCGGCTATGCCTGGCGCAACCAAAATTCGGCGTCAGACGGCGGTTTTTTTAGATTCGCTTCCGGAGCTTGGACCTCAATCGGCACGGTTTACGGGCCGGTAGCCGCCGACACTTGGTATGCCATGAAAGTCAACGCCGTCGGCTCTAGCATGGAAGCTTTTATTAACGGCGCTTCAGTCAGAACCGTTACCGATGCCACGACGGCCGGCGGCAGCTTAACTTCCCATGTTCACGGGGTCAGCCTAGGGGCTAGCGATTATGTTTTGGTTGACGATGTTTATGTCCGCAAATTAGTAGCGACCGAGCCGGCGAATAGCGTTTGGGGCGGCGAAGAAACCGCTCCCGCGCCGGAAACGCCGGCCGCCGCGCCCAACCCCCAAGGCGTTAATATCCAGACCGATACGGTTTTTAAAGGCAATATGATTTTTAAAGCCGGCGCGCCGGTAGAGTAATAAGTTTTCAATTAATATGTCATTGCGAGCGTAGCGAAGCCTGCCTACCGGTAGGCAGGCAATCTCACGGACAATTTTACAGAATAAACCTTTATCGCAGGAACAATCTATAAATGTTTTAGGAATCCGATTCCTTCGGAGGAATCGGATTCCTTCCGCCGCATACGGCCTTCTCGCAATGACAAACAGCAAGATAGTCGCTCGCAATGACAAATAATTAGTATGAAAAAAACAGCTAGAACTAAAAAAAGAGTTAACTCAAAAAAAAGGGTAAATCTAGGAAAATATATAATCAGCCTGGCTGTTTTCGCCTTGGTTATCTCCGGTTTTTATTGGTTTTTTAACCGTGATTACCGCGACCCGCGGGTTTTAGGCGCCATGGAAAAGTTATTGCCAAGCATTAGCAAAAATATTCCCGAAATTTACACCCAAGCCGTTGAAGTGAGCTTCGGCGATAAAACGCTGGGCTTACAACCGCTGGCCGGCGAGCCGGTAAAAGTTAAGCGCCAAGACGTCCGCAGTATTTATGAAGAAGCTTATAAAAATACCGACGTTATTCAGACCGAATACCCTTATAAATTAAAAGAAGAGCTGGTTTTTTCAGCGCCCGGCCATCCTTTGATTTTTAAATATAACATTAAAAATTATCAAGATTTTATCATTGAAATAGACCGGGAAGGCAATGTTATTTTTTACGATAAAGAAAATTATAACACAGGTAAAGACTTGGCGAAAGTTTTTACCATTCCCACTCCGTTTATAGAAGATAAAGTCGGCCAGCGCTCTTTTTCCGCGGTAACTACGACGGTCGCCGGCGGATTATTAACGATCGCGATTGATGAAAACTGGCTCGTAAAAGCAAAATACCCCATCACCCTAGACCCGACCGTGGAAATCAATATTTTAAACCTTTACTCTCATCCGCAACAAGGCGATAACTGGGAAGTGGAATTCACCACCAAAGGCACGGCTGATTTAAAAATTATTCCCGAAGACCAGGCCACGATTGACGACGATGAATTTATTTCTCTTAGCTGCAACGGGGAAACAAGAATTCCCCAGATTCTGGCCGGGGATATAATTTATTATCCAAACTGGCAATGCTTGCCTCGCCAAAGCGGAGCGCCGGCGGGCGCCGGCGTCGGCAAAGTCGTGCACCGGACGTTAAAAGCCGGCAAGCATACTTTAAGGTTTGAGTTTGGCGATTCAGCCAAGCCCGAAGAGCTGATTACGGTTTGGGCGTATAATGATCCGGGAGATCCATGGTATAATTCCGCTTGGGGCTACAGAATAAAAATTACCGCTCTTAACGCCAAAGTTGACGCTGATCTGGAAAATTTCCCGGTTTACGTTAATTTAGACGATTTGCCGGACGCGACTTTTTGGGCGCATGTTAAAACCGCTTGCGCCGACGTCAGAATCACCAAGACTGACGGAACAGCTGAACTGCCCAGAGAAATCGTCTCTTGCGATACGAGCGCGAAAACCGGAGAAATGCATTTTAAGGCCGATGCTCTAGCCGACTCAACCGACACTGATTTTTATATTTATTACGGCAACGCGGACGCCACCGAACCGGTGGCTAACGCGGTTTATGGTCCGCAGAATGTTTGGACCAACAGCTATCAGGCGGTTTATCATTTGCAACAAGATCCCAGCGGCAACGGCGCGGATGCCATTAAAGACAGCACCGCGAATGCCTATCATGCCACTCCGTCCGGCTCTCCGGTAAATGGCGCGGGTAAACTGACCGGCAACGGCGTTGTTTTCGGGGGAGATAATGATCAATTAATAGATGCTGACCAATTATGGCCTAATGCTAATAACAATATTACGATTTCCATGTGGAATAATGAGGCCTCGGCGGATGGCGGGCAAAATTCATCAATTGTTTGGTATACGAATTCCGGCAATGAAAGAATCGGCGCGCACGCGCCTTGGTCAAATGTTACGTATTGGGATTTTGGAACTTGCTGTACCGATAGCCGCATCTCCGGCGATTATACTCCTTATGATGATAAATATTCGCTTTTGCATTATGTTTCCAACGGCAGCGCCAATAAAATTATTTATATAGACGGAGTTTCGCGCTATAGCAATATGTCAGCCGCGGATAATCCGGGCGTTGATTTAGTCGGACTTGGCATCGGTTCAGGCATTAATCAAATGTGGCATAAGGGAACCGTGGATGAAGTTAGAATAGCGACTACTACCAGAGCGTCTACCTGGATTTCCACCGAATACAACAACCAAAATTCACCGGCAACTTTTTATGGCTTAGATACTGAAGAAGCGGCGCCGGCGACGGAAACGCCGGCCGCCGCGGTTAATCCCCAAGGCATCAATATCCAGACCGATACGGTTTTTAAAGCCAATATGATTTTTAAAACCGGGGAGCCGGTGGAGTAGAATAAAAGTTGAAAGTTATAAAGTTAAAAGTTATGACAATAAATAACCAGAAAATTTACGCCTATGTTGACGAAACCGGGCAAGACGCGGGATCGGAATTTTTTATTGTGGTAACGGTAACAAGCGATAAAGATCAGCAGTTTTTGCGAGACGCGCTGGTAAACATAGAATTATTAGCGGGCACCGGCCGTTTAAAATGGCATAAATCCCGCCATGAGCGAAGAATGAAATATTTAGAAATGGTATTGCGAAAAAGAATCGGACAGGGAGAGGTATTTTTTGGAAAATATAAAAAACCGCTGCCTTATTTTTTCCCCATGCTGGAAACCATAAAACAAGCGATTATTAAAAAGGCGGCCGGAGATTACCGCGCTATTGTTACTGTTGACGGCATTGATAAAAAGAAAGCCGCGGAACTTACTAACGCTTTGAGAATTGGCGGATTAAAATTGAAAACGGTCCGCGGCAAAAGAGACGAGAGCGAACCGTTGATCCGCTTGGCCGATATGTGGGCGGGGTGCATTCGGGACGCGTTTTTTACCGGAGGACAGGCGAAAATATTTTACGAGCAAGCGACGCAAACCGGATATTTGATTAAAATTGATCAAAACAAAAACCCCTTACGGGGTTAGAGTTAGAGTATCTCGGCTATTCCCGATAAATCGGGACCAATCTATGCCATACGGACAGGCCTTCGCCGAGGCTTATTATCAATATAGCATATTAAAACAGTTTGTCAAGAGTAATAAAGGGTATTGTCGTTGCGAGCCGACAGTAGTCGGCGCGGTAATCCCACTGACAATTTTACAGAATAAACCTTTATCGCGGGAACAATCTATAAATTTAACAAATAGTTCGTGAGATTGCCGCGCTCCCTCCGGTCGCTCGCAATGACAAAAAAGAGATTGCTTCGTCGGCCGAGTACGGCCTTCTCCCAATGACAAATTAAAATATGAAGATTAAAAGAATAAAATTAAATAGTCAAAAGATTGTTTTAGGAATCCGATTCCTTCGGAGGAATCGGATTCCTTCGGCCGCTTTGGCCGCCTTGCTTATCTTCGCTTTGGCAGGAAGCTATTTTTTATTTTTTAAAAGTACTGCCGTGGAGGCCGGCTGGTGGAACGATTCGTGGCAGTACCGCAAAGCCATTAATATTACTAATGATTCGGGAGCCGAGCTCGTAGATTTTCAGACTTTGGTTTTAAGCGCGGTTAATTTGTCCGCCGATATCACCGCCGGGAAAATTCGCGCGGATTTAGGCGATCTGCGCTTTGTTAATTATTTGGGCGAGGTTTTGCCTTACTGGATTGAAGATATTACCGCTACGACCACGGTTAACGCCTGGGTTAAGGCGCCCAGCTTGCCTGCCGGCGGCGCGACTATCTATATGTATTACGGCAATCCGTCGGCCACGAGCGCGCAAAATCCGAGTAATATTTTTCCGTTTTTTGACGATTTTAATTCTTCTTTAGATACGGCTAAATGGACGGCCACGGGCGCTTATTCAATTTCCGGCGGCGCCATGACGATTACCACCGGCGCGGTTTATACCAACAGCCAGATTTTAGCCACGGCGCAAAATTATATTTATGAATATAAAGCCAAATGGGCGGCCACGGGCTCCGGCTATGCCGGTTTGGAAATCGCGGGCGCGCAAACTACTTATGGCAGTAACAGTCCGGCTAATAAACTAGCTTATTTTATGACTAACGGCGGCGCTTTAGACAATCAGGCCTGGGCGGGCGATGGAACGGTCACTTCATATAATATTGTCAGCGGGGTTACGCAATACACGGTTACGGCTAATACTTATTATATAGACGGTTTTTCCGTTGATGCTTCCAATATCAGATATTATCATAATCGCAGCCAAACCAATCCTTACGCCGGCACCTGGACTTCGGCGCCTTATCTTTGGCTTGGTTATTTTACCGGCGCGGGCGCGGGCACGACCGATACTCGCGACTTAACCGTGGATTGGGTTTTAGCCAGAAAATACGCTTCAACCGCGCCGACCGCCGCGGCGCCGGCGACCGAAGAAGTTGCCGCCGGCCCGGTTGCTTATTGGTCCTTAGACGACGGGCAGGGCATCACGGCGCAGGACGGCACTACTAATAAAAATAATGGCACGCTGACAAATATGTCCGCCACCGCCTCTTCCACTTCCGGCTGGCAGACGGAAGATAATTGTATCGCGGGAAAATGCTCGGCGTTTGATGGGGGGAATGATTATGTGGATATAGGCAATAGCAATATATTAAAACCATCACTACCAATTACTGTGTCCGTATGGGTAAAGTTAAAAGTTAATAATGTTTATCAAGGTATTTTAATGAATGACGATTATTATTCGGATAGTAGCGGTAATTATTATGGAATTGAGGTTGATATAAGCAATAGCGGTAAATTACGAGCAAGTTTTGGAGACGGAGCCGGTAATAGTCTGTCAAACCGTCGTACTAAAACAGGAACAACAGCTTTATTAACAAATATTTGGTATCATCTTACTTTCGTCATTAGAGGTGCTAATGACATGAGTTTATATATAAATGGTGTTGATGATGGGGGCACTTATGAAGGAAGTGGCGGTGTATTAGCTTATAGTTCCGCAAGTGGCCGCATAGGAGAAATGGATAGTAATTTTCACATTAATGGTAAAATCGACGAGGTAAAAGTTTATCCATATTCCCGCACGGCGGCACAGATTAAAATGGATTATAATGTCGGACTGGCCGGGATGAGCGGAGCATCTGCCGGAGACGGCGCGGCTGTTTCCATCGGTAAAAAATCTAGCGCCTGGCTGAGTAATGGGTTGGTGGCTTGGTGGAAAATGGATGAAACCGCCACGACTTCCGGAGCGATTGATTATTCGGGCAATGGCAATACCGGAACCTACATAAACACGGCTTCCACCACGGCCGGCTATTTTGGCAATGGCGGAAGCTTTGACGGGGTGGATGATTATGTTTCAATTCCTGATAACGGAACAATTTTAGATTTTAACGCCACCAGCCAATATACTTGGTCAAGCTGGATAAAAAATGCCAGTACGACTTCAGGCACTTCGTGCTTTTTGTCTAAAGATGGGATTCCGGTATCAAAAATAGTGGGATTTAATTTATGTTTAAATCAAACCGACAGTACGGCCGACGTAGTTGTTTGCAAAGGAAATGGAGCGTGGGAACTTAATTGTTCCAGCGGGTTAGGCTTAAATATTGCGGTTAACGAATGGAATAATATTGCTATAACTTATGACGGAGCCACCAATTGGGGGATTTATAAAAACGGCAGTTTAATGGGAACGATTAATTTCGCGGTTGATTCAGATACTTCGTATAAATATTTCATTGGCGCCGGAGTGGATACAACAAACACAGGAGTTCAAACCCCAGAACATTTTTTCAAAGGCTCTGTTGACGATGTTCGGGTTTATAACCGCCTGCTTTCTAATCGTGAAGTCAGCGATTTATATAACTACGCCCCCGGGCCGATAGCCTATTGGAAGATGGATGAGCGCAACGGCCAGTATGCTTATGATAATTCGGGCAATGGGAATAATGCGACCTTGGGCGCCTCCGCCGTGAGCGGCTCCGACGACCCGGCTTGGGCCAATGGAAAATTCGGCGCCGGGCTGAAGTTTGACGGGGTGGATGATCGGGTAAGCGTAGAAGATAGCGATAGCACGGATATCGGTTTCTCCAATTTAACTATTTCTTTTTGGATGAAAAACAACAATGTTTCTTCTTTACAGAGGATAATAGCTAAATTGGCGACTAATGCGTCAGGGGCAGGATATTTCGTATCAACGGTTGGCGCCGGCAATCAGTTATATTTTCAGGCGCAAGACGGAGTTAATTCGCTTAATCCGGTTTTCAATCCGTATTTAAAAATTGATAATTTATGGCATTATGTTTCGGTTACTTTGGATCGGTCAATCTCCAGCGGAGTTAAATTTTATTTTGACGGAGTATCGCAGACTTGTAATAGTAATTGTTCTTATAACGCGACTTTATTGGGTAATATTTCCAATTCTTTAAAGCTGGCGCTAGGGAATAGAAGCGCAACCGATCCTGGTCTTCCTATGAATGGTTCTCTTGACGATGTTAAAATTTACAACTACGCCCGGACGCAAAAGCAAATTATTGAAGACATGAATGCCGGGCATCCGGCCGGAGGCAGTCCGGTTGGTTCGCAAACCGTTTATTATAAATTTGACGAAGGTTATGGCGCGACGGCTAATAATTCGGGCAACGGCGGAGCAACTTTAAACGGAACTTTAACTCCGGGCGGCGGAGGAGCTAACGATACGGCCGCCAAAATGTGGGATAACGCCGGAAAGTTCGGCAAAGGGGTAGAGTTAGACGGGACGGATGATTATATCAGCGTGCCGAATTTTACGTATTAATCCTTTCGTAGCATATTACGAATAGAATATGATTAATTCGTGGCGGGCATTTGACAGGAGTTTCTAAATAGTATATATTACCAATGTTGATAAAATTAAAATATCAACATTAATAATGTTGATAAATTTATGATAAATTCAAGCCTTTTGGAAAAAGTAATCATGGATCAAGCCCGAACATTCAAAGAAAAAGACGCCGGAATCGGCCGGGACGTTGATTTTGAGCAATATCTAAAAACCAAACATATAACAGTAATTTCCGGAATCAGAAGAAGCGGAAAGTCCACGCTGCTCAAGCAATTTTCAGAGCGTTATTCATCTTTTTATTATCTTAATTTTGATGACGAGCGGCTGATCGGTTTTTCCGTATCCGACTTTCAAACCCTGATGGTAATGTTTCAAAAACTTTTTCCTGCCAATGTGATTTTGCTTGACGAGATTCAAAATGTGCCAAAATGGGAGCGTTTCGCCCGTAGAATCTTTGAAGAAGGATATAAAATATATCTAACCGGTTCCAACGCCAAACTTTTAAGTTCCGAGCTGGCCACTCATCTCACCGGAAGATACCTGAAATTGGAGCTTTATCCCTTTTCTTTCAAGGAATTTTTAAGCTTCCATAATTTTTCTTATCGCGGGCTAACTTCAAAAAAAGAAGCCGGAATATTGAGGCATTTTGAGCATTTTATTCAAGCAGGAGGATTCCCTGAATTTGTGACGAGCGGCCGGCGGGAAATTATGGAGCAGATTTTTGAGGATATAGTTTATCGCGACTTAATTGCCCGTTTTAAGATTAGGGAAACAAAAAATTTCAAACTGCTGGTTAATTATGTGTTTACGAATTTTACCGGTGAAGCAAGCTATAATTCCATAAAAAATATTCTTGAATTCAAAAGCACCACTTCAGTGAAAAATTATATTGATTTTATTCAGGAAAGCTACTTGGCCTTTGAGCTTTTTAAGTATGATTATTCGCTGAAAAAGCAATATGTATCCAATAAGAAAATTTATGTAATTGATAACGGCCTGCGCAACGCGGTAGCTTTTTCCAATTCTCCTGATACGGGAAAATTATTGGAAAATACGGTGTTTTTGGAATTAAAAAGGCGCGGCGAAGAAATATATTATTACAAAGGAAAAAATGAATGCGATTTTATTACCAGGCAGGGCATGAAAATCAGCGAAGCGATTCAGGTGACGAAGAATATTGATCGCGATAATGAAAAGAGGGAACTTGAAGGCCTTTTAGAGGCCATGGAAAAATTTAAGTTGAAAAAAGGCTTGATTATAACGGAAAATCAGGAAGAAGGCAAAATTGTTAAAAGCAAAAAAATTAAAATAATTCCGGCCTGGAAATGGCTTTTGGAAAAAAAATAAAATTGATAATTATTAAAAAATGAATTCAAAATTCAAAATCAAAAATTATTTATTTTTAGCAATAATATTGGTTGCTTGTTTTGGCTTTTTTCATCCGGCCCAAGCAACATCAGGCAGAGGAAGTTTTTCAGCAAGTATTTTTGTTAATCCTTCCGGTTCAATAGCTTCAAAAGCCATAATCGGCAAAGCGGAAGAATTCAGAATGGCGACTGACGCGAACGGATTTCCTCTCTGCCAAGGAAAGTTTATGAGCAGCTGGGTAGCGGCCGCTACTTCTTCTATCGCGATTTCAATCGGGCAGTGGTCTCAAATCACTTGCGTATTTAATACAACGGATTTAAAAATTTATGTTAATGGAATACTCGCGGGGACGCAAGCGATCAGCGGAATTCCAGTAACTGCTAATGTTTGGAAAATCGGCAAGGACGACAGCGCGGGGACGCCTTACGGAATTTTAGCCGGCTTAGTGGACGAATATAAATTTTATAGTTATTCATTAACCGCTGACGAAATTAAAATTGATTATAATAAAAACGCGGCGCTAAAACTCGGTTCGTATTCCACCGATGTTAACGGCGTAGCCTCGTCTTCGGCCTCGGCGATTTATTGCGTGCCGGGTTCAACCGATCCGTGCGCGCCGCCGGTCGGGGAATGGAAGTTTGAAGAAGGTTCGGGGCAAAGCGCGCAAGATACGAGCGGGAACGGAAATACGGGAACTTTGGGTACCGTCTCTACACCCGATTCGGCAGATCCGGTTTATGCTAATGGAAAAGTCGGCAAGGGGTTGAAGTTTGATGGGGCGGATGATTATGTGGATGTGGGTGATATAACGGACGGCCTAAGTCAAGTTACTATATGTGCATGGGCAAAATCCGCTGTAGCAGATTTTGGAAGGGAGATGTCTATTGCCAGAGAATCTGCACAAATCAATCTTCAGAGGAGAGATGATAGTAATCAACAGTTTTATTTTTTAGTTTATAATGATAGCACGTCCGTTGCTGCATTGGGAGATACCTTTTATACGGATACTAATTGGCATTATGTTTGTGGAGTTTACAATGGAGCTACTGTCGATTTATATGTTGACGGAAAAGACGATGAAGCCGCAGTTAATTCTTTAACTGGAACTGTTAGGAGCACAGTTGCGAATTTACAGATATCTGGATCTGATTTTTGGAGCGGAATGCTTGACCAAGCCCGCGTTTACAACTACGCCCGGACGCCGGCACAAATCGCTTGGGAATATAATCAAGGCGCGCCTGTCGGGCATTGGAAAATGGACGAATGCCAGGGCGGGGTGATCCATGATTCTTCGCCTAATAAAAATAACGGCCAACTCTATATCGGCACGGGTGGCACGCAAACCGCCACCGGCACCTGCCAAACCGCCGATACGGTTTGGGGCAATGGCGCTTCGGGAAAACGAAACGCCTCGCTTAATTTTGATGGGAGTGATGATTATGTAAATCAGCCCACTTCCGTGAGCGGCGTGCAATCGGTTAGTTTTTGGGCTTATCCGACTTCTAATTCTCAATCATTTCTTCAGCTAACCGGCGGCGCTGGGGCGAAGATAATAACTTCAAGCAATGGAACAGTGAGCGCGAATGGATTTGCCAGCCCGACAATTTATGTCAACGGCATAGCTAACGGAAAAGTTTTGGCTAGCACCTGGAATTATATTACCGTTACTACCGGCACCGCTATTACCGCTAATGCTATTAAATTGGGCCTAGTTGGCGCTACCTATTATTCAGGTAAATTGGATGATATCCAGATTTTTAATTACACCCTAACTCCGGTGCAGATTAAAAATTTATATACCGGCGGGGCGGTAAGGTTTGGGCAGTAGAGGAATCGGATTCCTTTAAAGGAATCCAATTCCTGAACCGGCGGCGCGGTCAGATTCGGGAATTAAATCCCCCTAGCCCCCTTTGCTAAAGGGGGCAAGAAAAGAGGGAGGAGCGGTGAGGTTTGGAAATAAAATAAAAAATGATAAAAATTTTATGAAAAAAAATAAAAAAATCGCGATTTTTGAAGGACAGAAAATTCGCCGAATTTGGGATGAAAATAAAGAATTATGGTATTTTTCCGTGGTGGATGTTGTTGAAGTTTTAACTGACAGCGTGGATGCTCGAGATTATTGGTATAGGATGAAGATTAGAGTGAAAAATGAGGATGGAATTGAGTTGTCGACAATTTGTCGACAACTGAAATTAATAGCTAATGACGGCAAATATTATTTAACTGATGTTGCTGACACGGAAGGGATATTTAGAGTCATCCAATCAATACCCTCGCCTAAAGCCGAGCCGTTTAAATTATGGCTGGCTAGAATCGGCTATGAGCGGGTTGAAGAAACCGAAGATCCGGAAAAAGGCATTCAAAGGGCTATGGCCACCTATCTTAAAAAAGGCTATTCTAAAGAATGGGTGGACTTGCGCTTAAAGAGCATGGAAATCAGAAAAGATTTAACCAATGAATGGGATAAGCGAGGCGTTAAAACGTCCGATGAATTCGCAATTTTGACCGACGATATAACTTTCGCCTGGGCCGGGCTGAAAATAAAGGATTATAAAAAACATAAAGATTTAAAGAAAGAAAATTTACGGGACAATATGACTAATTTGGAATTAGTTTTAAATATGCTGGCCGAAACCGCGACCGCGGAAATTTCCAAAAAGCGCCAGCCTAAAAATTTTCCGGCCAATCGCAGGGTAGCGAGAGAGGGCGGCGGCATTGCCGGAACGGCGAGAAAACAAATTGAAGCTAAAACCGGACAGCCGGTAATTTCCAATGCCAATTTTCAAGCGCGAAAAAAGCTGTTGAAAAAATAATAACTAATTTATAAATATATGCAAAAAATAATAAATTTCCTCAAGTACAACAACGCCGCGGTTATAATCCTCGCGATTATTTTAATCCTCGGCGGCGGCGCGCTCGCGGCCGGCCCGGAAAATATCGGGGTTAAACAGACCAGCGTAGAAGGCACGGACAATACGCTGCTACTTTCGGCTGATTTAAGCGCGTTTAATATGGATTTTAAAATTGAAAAAATTGAGCAGGATGAAAATTATTATTACGCGACCTATAGCTATTTGGATTTAACGGTTATAGACAGCGCCTGGCAATACCAGCTAAGCTCAAAAACGCAAAAAATCAGCAAAAAAATCAGAGAAGATTTAGGCGTTTATCTGGCCAAGTTTTTAGCCAAGCATTACCAGGCGCGGGTTAGAGAGCTAAAGCAGGCTAAAGCCGAAGCCGAGTCGTTAGGCGAACAAAGACGAATAGAAGTCACGGAATACAGCGGCTTAATCGGTTTAACCCTTGATTTAGCGGCTAAAGTTTTTCCCGGCTACGAGCCGATAGTGAAAACAGAATTGCCCGCGCCGGAATTCAACCTGCCCGACTTTAACGCCGACGCGCCGGAGAACAGCCCGGCGGATAATTTAACGCAGATTTATAACGATTACATAGCCGCGCATCCGGAAATTTTTACCACGCCGATGCCGGACGATACGGCCAGCGGCACGCCGGAGACGGTCGTTCCGGAAGATACTACCGTTCCGGACGAGACCGTAACTCCGGAAACCCCGCCTGAATCTGAAACTCCGATCATCCCCGAGCCGGACAGCGTGGACATTATTGAATTGCCGGTTGAGGAGCCGGCGAGCGAAACTCCAGTAGCCGAGCCTGCGCCTGAAGCACCGGTATCAGAAAGTGAAACAGCGCCGGCGGAAAACGCGGCGCCCAGCGAACCGGCGGAATAGTTGTATTTATGTCATTGCGAACCCCGTAATCGGGGTGAAGCAATCCCACGGACAATTTTATAGAGTAAATTTTTATAGCAGGAACAATCTATAAATGTTTTAGGAATCCGATTCCTTCGGAGGAATCGGATTCCTTCCGCCTTCCTTCCGCCGCATACGGCCTTCTCGCAATGACAAAAAGAGATAAGCTCGCAATGACAAAAGAGAAGTTCGCGATGGCAGATAAATATGAAATTAAAAAAACTGAAAAATTTTTTCAAGCCTAAAAAAACCGCTATTATAGCGGCGGTTTTGCCTTGTTTGCTTATCGCCATATTGGGAAGCCTGGTTTATTGGAGCGTAACCGGCCAAAATGACAAAACCGCTTTTAATTTCGCCCTGCCCGCGACTTACGACCAGCCGATAAGAATAACTTTAGCCGGCCGGGAGCTTCTAATTTCTCCTCTAGGCAACGTTGCCTCGGCTAAAGCCGAGACTGATAAAGATAATAGTAATATCATCAGATACCTAGACGCTTTTACCAATACGGATATCGTCCAGACAAAATATGCCAACAAACTCAAAGAAGATATTATTTTAAAACAGCCGGGCCATCCGGAAATTTTTGAATATCAAATCAATGTTCAGTTATACGATTTCATAAAAAGCGAGTCGGGCGATTTTGTTTTTTATCAAAAAGGCAAAAGCGGCGAGGAGCTGTATAAGCTTTTTACCATTCCGGCGCCATTTTTAGTTGACGCGGACGGAATAAAAAGTTCGCTTAACGACGTGGAAACTTTTTTAACCGGCGACGGCCGGCTGACTTTAAAACCCAGCGTTGAATGGCTAACCAAAGCTAAGTATCCGGTGATTTTAGATCCGACCATAGAAATCAGCATAATAAATGTTCATTCCCATCCGGCTCAAGGCGAAAACTGGACGGTTGAATTTAAAACCCAAGGCGCGGGTGATTTAAAAATTATTCCTAATGATCAAGCGACCATAGACGACGATGAATTCGTGTCTTTGAGCTGTGGGACCGAAAAACGCGATGCGCAAATTTTAGCAGGAGATATTATTTTTTATCCAAATTGGTCGTGCGGTGAAACAGCGACAGTTATTCACTATACCAAAAAAGCCGGCCAGCATACTTTAAGATTTGAGCTCGGGGAGCAGATTGCCTTCGCCTATAATCAGTCCCTTCCTGCCGACCCCGTCCACTCCAAAACCGAAACCTTAAGGCCGAACGGCGCGGGCAGCGAAACGGCCATTACTAATCAATTTCCTGCTTCCGGCGAGCATTGGGACAAGATTGATGAAACGACGGCGGATGATGATAGTACTTATGTCATGACAGGCGGTTCCTGGCAAAGAGATCTTTATGCTTTGCCAAATCATGCTAGCTCGGGGAGAATCAATTATGTCAAGATTTACGCGCGCTTGAAAAATAATTTAGGTTCCGCTTCTAACGGTAAAATTTCTATCAGAACAAATGGTACTGCTTATGATTCCAGCGCCTATCCCCTTACAACCAGTTGGGCAAATTATTCCAATACTTGGGCAACGAACCCGCAGACCGGCAAGGTCTGGACTTGGGCTGAAATAGACGCGCTTGAAGCCGGTGTTTCCCTGAATAGCGCAAGCATACTTAAAGGCCAGCCGATTTTAATGGCCGACGGCAGCCAGAAAAATATTGAAGACGTAAAAATTGGCGATGAAGTGATGTCATATAATTTGGATTTAAAAAAAGCTGAACCGGACAAAGTTGTTGGGCTGGGGGGCGGCTCGCATGATGACTACCTTGTTTTTAACGGCACCTTAAAAACTTCACTGAACCATGTTATTTGGACGACCAGCGGCTATAAGCCGGCGGAAGAGATAAAAGTCGGCGACTGGCTTTTAAATTCCGCGGGCGAGGAAGTTGAAGTTCGGCAAATAGAATATGTTAAAGAAAAAGTTGACACCTATGATTTAACCATAGAAAAAAATCATAATTTTTTCGTCAGCAATTATTTGGTTCATAATCGTGATATTATCAGTGGACTTGCCACGCAAGTTTATGTGGAAGTTGGTTATACGCCGACGACGCAAATCAACTCGCCGCTTTCCGGACGATTTAAAGATTCGTCGCTGGTCGGCTACTGGAGTTTTGACGGCGCGGATATGAGCTGGGGGTCTACTACGGCCGAAGCGCTGGACCGTTCGGGCAATAGCAACAACGGCAATGTGATTGGTTTTGACAGTAAATCCACGGCCTCGGGCATTTCCGGCCAAGCGTTAAGTTTTGACGGGGTGGATGATTATGTGGATGCGGGAGCAAACAGTATTACAGGCAGCAATCCATTTACTTTGGCGGCTTGGCTAAAAAAAGGAGGTGTTCAGCCGGATGGTTACGGCTTAGCTGTTTTTATTGGAGATGCTTCCTCTGACCAATCTGCTTGGATTGGTTGGTGCAGTACCGCCCAGCATGGAACCGCTAATTCAATCGGCGGCGGTTTTTACGGCACGAATTATGGTTCCGGTATTACTGACAGTGATTGGCATTATGTGGTTCAAACTTTTGCCGGCGGAAGCAATGGAGCGGTTGTTTTATATGTTGACGGCGTGCCGAAAGTAAATGATAACATGACTCCAAATTTACAAAATACCTCGGTCAGATTTGGTAAGACCAATACAGGGACAGCGTATTCTTATAATGGTTTTGTTGACGACGTCCGCATTTACAATCGTGCTTTGTCGCCTGCGGAAATTTCCGAACAATACCGCGCCGGCTCGGCGCGGATGAAAGTTAATTCTCCGGCGCCGGCGGTCGCCGATACCGCTAGTTCATTGGTCGGCTATTGGAGTTTTAATGGCGCGGATATGAACTGGGGATCTACTACGGCCGAATCACTAGACCGGAGCGGAAATAATAATAACGGCGATGTGCTTAATTTTGACAGCAAGTCCACGGCCTCGGGCATTTCCGGCCAGGCGCTAAGTTTTGACGGGGTGAATGATTATGTTTCAATTTCTGATAACGGAACGGTTTTAGATTTTACTAATACCAGCCAATATACTTGGTCAAGCTGGATAAAAAATGCCAGCACAACTTCGGGGATTTCATGCTTTTTGTCAAAAGATTTTGGAGCCACGGGGAAAACAGCGGGATTTAATTTATGTTTAAATCAGACCGGCAGTACAGCGGACGTTGTAATTTGCAAAGGAAATTCATCTTTTGCGTTAGATTGCTCCAGCGGATTAGGATTAAATATCCCGGTTAACCAGTGGAATAATATTTCCATTACTTATGATGGAGCTTCTAATTGGGGAATCTATAAAAACGGTAGCTTTAGGGGAAATGTTAGTTTTGCGGTAACATCTGATACTTTATATAAATATTTTATTGGCGCAGGAGTAGATACGATAAGTATCGCAGGTCAAACCCCAGAATATTTTTTTAAGGGTTCTATTGACGACGTTCGGGTTTATAACCGCACCCTTACGGCTGATGAAATTTTGCAATTGTATAATTTTGGCGCGAGAAGGGCGGAGGTTAGGCAGTAATAAAATTAATTTTCTAATTCCTAATCAATTTTAATAATAAATCCCAAACCCCAATGACCAATGACCAAGCAAATCCCAATGGCATAAAACCCAAAGCAAAATACGATTTAGAAGAAAGAACAGCTAAATACGCGGAAGCAATAATAGATTTTTCAAGAAAACTGCCGCAAGATACTATCAGCCGGCCATTGATAAATCAAATAATCAGATCAGGAACCAGCATAGGAGCAAACTACAGCGAGGCGGATGAAGCCAGCTCTAAAAAAGATTTTTTAAATAAGATTGCCATAGCTAAAAAAGAAACAAAAGAAACTAAATATTGGTTAAGGATTATCGCTCATGCGTTACCGCAATATAAAGATGAGGCCAGAATATTATGGCGGGAAGCCCAGGAATTAAATTTAATTTTTGCCGCTATAACCAGGAACTGTAAAAATAAAAATTAGGATTTAGGGTTTATGATTTTATTGGTCATTGGGGTTTGGTTGTTGGGATTTAATATATATTTAAATTCATGTCCGAAAAATTCATAAATAAAATAGATGGCTTAATATCAATCTTAATCAAGGCGACTATTTTTCTCTTGCCTTTATTTTTTTTACTTTGGACTAGCGAATATTTTGAGTTTAATAAGCAATTTTTACTCCGCCTGATTATGCCTTTGGCGCTATTTTTATGGCTCGCGCGTCAAGCGGCAAGAGGAGAGATAACCATTAAAACTAATCCCTTAAATCTGCCGATTATAATTTTTTTAGCCTTAACCGGCCTGTCGGCTATTTTTAGTTTAGATATATTTTCTTCTTTTTTCGGCTCTTACGGCCGTTTTTCCGACGGCTGGCTCGGCTTATTAAGCCTGGCGATTTTTTATTTTTTATTAATCAATACCGGCCTGGCCGACAGCGCGGCAAAGATTTTTGTTTTGCTGAAATTATTATTTTATTCAGCCGGCGCGGCGGCAATTATTTCGCTGCTAGCCATGTTCGGCGCGACGCAATCGCTCGCGGCCGGCTGGTTTAATATTTTAGCTTTACCTTCGTTTAATCCGGCCGGCGAATCGTTTTTGAGTTTAGCTGTTTTTTTAGCCGTGATGGCGGTTTTAGCCGCGGGATTTTTATTTTCCGGCGCCATAAAAAAACTTGACCGTTTTATTTTTAGCGCCGGCCTGGCTTTGTTTTTAGTAGTTTTAGCGCTAATAAATTTTTATTTAAGCTGGATAATATTGGCTTTAGGCGCCGGGCTTTTAATTATTTTTTGCTGGCTTAAAATCGGTTTTAGTTTTAAAAAAATATTAAATTATTATTTATTAATTCCTATCGCCTTAATGCTGGCGGCTGTTTTAATGCTGGTCTTGCCTAACTTCAGCCCGGCTAAAATAATTTTGGGCCGCGAATTGCCGAGCGAAGTTAGGCTTGATTATAAAACAGCGGTTTTAATAACGAAAAATGTAATTAATAAAAATCCGATTTTCGGCAGCGGACCGGCGACTTTTTCCCAAAGCTTTTCCCTTTACCGCCCGGCCGAGCTTAATAAAAATAATTATTGGCAGGTTAGGTTTGATAAAAGCTATTCGCAATTTTTAGAAATACCGGCTACCTCCGGATTGCCGGCGCTTTTAAGCTGGCTCTTAGTCGTTAGCCTGATAATTTACATAAATATAATTTTATTTATCAAATATTTTAAAAATCGCCAGCCGGCGCTCGCGGACGGGGACTATGATTTAATTACCGCCGTCTTTACGGCTTTTCTTTTATTATTTTTCGCCCAGCTGTTTTTTCCGGTTAACACGGTTTTAAATTTTTCCGCCTGGCTTTTCGCCGCGCTGGCGATCGCTTTTTGGCAAATCCATAATCAAGCGGTTTTTAAAGAAAAAATATTCAATTTAAAAACAACCGCGATATTATCTTGGCTGTGGCTCCTCGGCTTGTTTTTATTAAGCGCTTTATGCCTGCCGCTGGCATTTTTTGAAATAAAATTTTTTACGGCTGAAATAGTTGCGGCCCCTGCCTTTAGCAGCGAAGCTAATTTGCTGTTAGCGGTTAAGCTAAATCCCAACCGAGCCGAATACCATATCAAGCTGGCTGAATTTTATTTAAATCGCGCGCGAGTAGAAGCGGCTAAACCGCGAGGCGAAAAAGACAATAATGTTACGGAGCTATATATTACCCGATCAATAGAAGCCGGCCGGCGAGCCGTTTTAGCCGCGCCCAATTCGGTACAAACCCACGAGACACTTGCCATGATTTACCGCGATGTCCGGCCGCTAACCATCGGAGCGGAAATTTGGGCCGTACAGTTTTTTACGAGCGCTTTAGCGCTGGAGCCGACTAATCCGATCTTAGCCGCCGAGCTGGCTAAAGCTTATTTAAATAATAATGACGCGGCCAGCGCGGAAAAATATTTTATTAAGGCCTTAGAGCTGAAAGCCGATTACTACGAAGCTAAATTTGGCCTGGCCAAAGCTTATTTAAAAAATAAAAAAGATTATTTGGCGCTTAATCTTTTAAATGAATTGGCTACGGAAGTTTATGACGCGGAAATTTTTTATGAGCTGGGCAGATTTTATTATAACCACGGCGAAATCGCTAAGGCCATAGACAGATTTAAGCTGGTTTTAAACATCGCGCCCAAACATTCCAACAGCTTATACAGCTTAGCCGTAGCTTACGAGGCTAAAGGCGATACTGAAGAAGCCTTAAAATATTATAATCAAGTATTGGAATTAAATCCGGGAAATGAAGAAGTGATTAAGAAAATTAAAGAGTTAAGCGGTAAATCCCGCTAGAAGGGTATTATAATCAGGATCTCGGTTCGCTGATTGTAAAATATTTATATATTTCGTTACTCTCTTTTTTATATGATTACATTCGTGGCGCTGCGCTAGGTGATTCCGCTCCGCTTGGGGCCGCTTTTTTAGAAAAAGCGGCGCAAAAATCGCGAGCTAGAGAAAAATTTAGGAATTTATGCCAATAATTTCTAACAAAATTTTCAACTCGCTCCGCTCAAACAGGAAAATTTTGTAAAGAAATTTTGCCATAAATTTTATCCTAAATTTTTCTAGGCTCGCCTTAAAATACAAATTCCCTGGTGAGTTTAAATTTTGATTTTTATTTTTATAAAAAAAGAAGGACACGGCTTTAAAAAAGCGGTGTCCTTTTGAAATTAATTGTTTTTATTTCTTCCCCTCGTTTACAGTATGACTCCTGCGTAAGCTTCGGCTACAGTTTTATATCGCCAGCCGATTTCGGCGATGGTTTCCTCCGGCAGAAGGGGGATGGGCGGATCAGGTTTGCCGGCTAAGCGCGCTTCATCAAGCTGGCGCTTGTAGCCTATTTTGATAAGTTCCTGACGAATAAATTCCTTGGAATGGTGTTCGACGATGCCGTATCTTAATTTATCAAGCGGTACTGGTCGATCCTCGTCCGGCGTGCAGAAAACGTCGCCAATCATTTTTTTTCTCCCCGGCCCCATAATGGGTTCGCATTTACCGTCAAGTAAAGCGTAGCCGACTCTGGCCATCGCCAGGGAGCAGGCGCCGATTAAGCGATCAATCATTGACCAATACTGGTCGCGATCCTCGGGGGTTATGCCGGCCATGGCCAGCATTTCTTCGTCGGATAGATCACGGTCGATTTTTTCAAATTTTGTCGTGAACATATGGATCGGGTAGGGGAACGGGGTTCCGACTGCAGGAATAACACCGGCCGGCAAGCCATAATCTTCCGGCTTCTTTTTACCTGATCTGAAATCGCGATCAATACTGCCGGCATTATTAAGGCGATAAATATGTTCGGCCGGGATGACATAGTTTTCGTCTTTCGCGGTCATGTGGCGATTCGTAATGATCTGGGCTTCTTTGACGCGGATAGTCACATCGTCAATCTGCTCCACGAAATGGGTGGGTATGCCTATTTCCGCCGCTATCCGGAAAGATTTGACCGCACAAGCACACATAGCCCTGTCTTTTCCCGGAATGCCGTAGCTGGCCCGTCCGACGTCAAAGACCGAAAACCATTTCGTAAAACGGAAAGCGATGTCGGTTTTATCCACCCGATAGATGTCTTTGGCGCTACCCCTTCTAATTAACGTTAAATTCGTGAGTTTCATGTTCTTATCTCCCTTCCATTTTTGTTTTTTGGTTACTGGCTCAAGGTTAATCAGGCCAGCCGGCTTTTTTAAGTTTTTCCGCTTTATCTCTGGTTTCATATATTAGTTTTTTGCGGTATGTAGAGAGCTTATTTTCTATCGCGGTATCACTAATCGCCAGAATTTCTATGGCCAGAAGAGCCGCATTGGCCGCTCCGTTAATCGCCACCGTTGCTACGGGAATTCCTGTGGGCATTTGCGCGCTTGAAAGTAACGCGTCAAGTCCGTTGACCGCTGTCAACGTTTTACCGGCTATAGGTATGGCTATTACCGGCCTGACTGTTCGAGAAGCTATAGTTCCAGCCAGATGAGCGGCGGCTCCGGCCGCGGCGATAAAAATTTTACAACCGCGATTTTGCTCCCAGTCCCTGACAATTCTCTCTAAATCTTCAGGCGTACGGTGAGCGGAACAGATTGTCGCGGCATAAGGAATTTTGAATTCTTCAAGTATTTCTTTCGCTTTTTCAACGATCGGTACGTCCGAATCGCTGCCGATAATAACTCCGACTGCAATAGGTCTTTTTTCCGTTGTCATGACTTCCTCCTCCTTTGGCGGTTAGTGGTTATTTTATTCTTTCAAAATTTCTTGATACAGAAACGCTTCATTGCGCAAGAGGAACGACGGGCTGAAAAGTTTTTTCCATTCCGCCTTGCATGATTCATCAGAGAAGATTTTGGCGAGAGCCTGGTTCCACTTCGCAACGTCAGCTTCAGACGCTTTCAACAGCTCATGCGTTGCCAGCGATGCCGTGAGTATTTTTGTCTCAATGGTCATGCCGCAATCGCAAGCAGTGTTTTTAAACCTTTCGAGCCATTGGTCCGCCTGAGTTAAGTCTTTAAGAGTCATGGTTTTATACTCTTTCATCAGTTGATCCGGTTCAAGGACATTAAAAGCGGCCAGTTGCACGATGCGATAACATTCTTCGGCAGTTAAGCCAAGCGCGACCGCTTTCTTTTTGATAAATTCTTTAGCTTCATCCGAGGCATAGCAGCCGCGAGATTCAACAATCTCCATCAGCATGTTTTCCTGATGCACATCAAGCCCTGACAATACTTTATTCATAGTTTCAAGGCAATGGATGACGATGTGGAATAAATCAGGCCAGGCAACTCGCTCGACGCATGACTGCTCAATGGCTCTTTCCTCCCAGGTGCGGATGTTCTGCAAGATGGCAATAAAGCACCCCATCCCCAGCCTGGACATGCCTTCCATTTGTTCGGTGCTTATCGTATTCCGCTTATGCGGCATAGCCGATGAACCCATTTGTTCCTTATTAAATGGTTCCTGATAAATTGGGCGGCCGCTTCTCGCTCCCAGCCTTATGTCAAGAGAGATTTTTTCCAGCGTAAAAATCAGCTGGCAAAGCGCCGACGCGAGCATAGCATATATTTCCCGCGGCATAATTTGGGTAGCGCCGTAAAATGGCTTGAAGCCAAGGTAGCCCAAGGTTAATTTTTCCAATTCCGGATCAATATTTCCGTAGTTGCCTACGGCGCCGGACATTTTTGAAAAATTAAGATAGTGTTCGATAAATGAGAGGAGCCGGAGGTCAATAGCCAGCTGTTCGCGCCAGCCAAGGCATCTTTTGCCGAAAGATTGAAGTTTGGCGCCTTGGCCGTGAGTATGCGCGTACATGACAGTGTATTTATATTTAACGGCCATTGTTCCAAGAATGTTAAAAGTAATTTCAACCTCTTTTTTAACTTCAGCCACCGCATCTTTTAACATTCTAATAAACGCCGACTCTTCCGTGTCGTAGGAGGTTATATCTTCATGCACCTTAGCCGCGTCATCTTCGTCCAAATGCCTGTTTCGTTCTCCGAGAAAAGAGTTGAGATCATGTTTTAATCTCTTCTCTAATTCATGAAGATAAGATATATCGATTGGGTGCTTTCCCCAGATTCCTATAATCCGTCGGTATATTTTATCTTGCAGTATGCCTAACTCCACCCTGGCCCGCAGCAACATTTTTTCGGTCATTTCCCAAAGTAAATATTTTCTTGGTTCGTTAAATATCTCCTCTATCTTTTGCTTCTGGTATCGCTTTATCATCTCTTTCACCTTTTCCTTTCGTTTAAGTTATTGGTTTATATTTCTGTTTCAGTTAATTTATTTTAATTTTAAGGAACATAAAAAGCCAGCTCCTCCTAAGCCGGCCTCCTTTTAGTTTTTGTTATATTAGAATAAAATGGGAGAAAAAGCAAGCGTAAAATTTTATAATAAAAAAAGGGTTTCGGCTTGTAGGCGCGAAACCCTGTATAGTCCTCTTGGCGAGGATGGTTTAGTGTTTGAAGCTTCTCTGCCCGGTGTAAACCATCGTAACATCCACCTCGTTGCAGGCTTCAATGGATTGGTAATCGTTATCCGATCCACCCGGCTGAATAACGCAGGAGATTTCCTCCCTAATTCCGACATCAACTCCGTCGCGGAAAGGGAAGAACGCATCGCTTACCATTGCGGCTCCGGACAATCCTCCTTTTTCTCTCGCCACCCTTTTGTCTATTTCCGCTTTTCTATCTTCATCTTTAAAGTCGTTATATGCAATTCCGTATGTTTCAAAGCAATACCTGTCAGCCAGCTTTCTGTAGGCTTTATCTCTGGCTATCTCGGCAACTCCGACCCTGTCCTGCTCACCGGTTCCGATGCCGACGGTCACTTTATCTTTAACATAGATGACCGAATTGGAAGTAACACCCGATTCGACCAGCCAGCCAAAAAGCATATCTTCGTATTCTTCCTTGGTTGGTTTTCTGTTTATTCTGTAAGCGTTTCCCTTGTACACGCACTCGGCAAGCCTGAGACTCTCTTTAGTACGGGCTTCGGGCACGAATGACCATTGAGCGACAATTCCGCCGTCTATGAGGCTTTTGAATTCAACGCATCTTTTACCGACAAAAGCCCAGAGTCTTTCTATATTTTCGATTCTAATCACCCTTAGATTTTTCTTCTTCGCGAAAATATCCATGACTCCGGTTTCAAATTCAGGCGCCACCACCACTTCGGCATACTGCATGTTTATCGCTTCGGCCGTCGCCAAGTCAACCGCTCGGTTAAGCGCGATACAGCCGCCGAAGGCCGCGACTCTGTCCGCCATATTGGCCTTGATATATGCCCGTTCAAGAGATTCATCCTGGGCAACGCCGCAAGGGTTGTTATGTTTAACAATAACCACGGTGGGCGTGTCGGTAAAATACCTGAGAATGTTCAGGGCATTATCCGCGTCGGTCAGGTTGGTTTTCCCGGGATGCTTGCCGGACTGAAGCAGTTCGATATCTGAAGCAAGACAATTGCCCGGCAGAATTGTCTGTGTCTCACCTAGTACCAGGTTCCCGTTTGTAAGCTTGTAAAGAGCGGCCTCCTGCCCCGGGTTTTCCCCGTAGCGCAGCCCTTTTTCCACACCGTCGATCGTCCAGGTTGCTTTTTCATAAAAAAGTGTCTGTCGCTTTTTTCCGTCAACAAAGCTGATTTCCATTTTTGGCGGGAAATGGTCATCCATAATGGTTTTATACATTTTTTTTAGGTCTTGTTGTGCCATTTATCTTACCTCCCTACGGTACGGTTAAATGGTTAATCGATTATTGTGTAGCATTTTTTACATCATCAATAGTTATGTCGCCGAGGAAGTCGGCGATATTTCGGTCGTATCTGGCCGTATGGCTGAATGCCTTTTTGGCCAGGTTAAAGCGTAAGCCTAAAGGGATTGCCCCTTCATTTTTTTCCATTGCTATAATGACCGGAATATAATCAGTCGGGTCAACGACTGAAGCCACACGCAGGAAATTCTTGGCCGAGGCTCTTATCATACAAGGCCCGCCGATATCAATATTGCCCCGCGCTTCTTCGGCCGTTACGCCAGGTTTCAAGATGGTTTTAGAAAAGGGGTAGAGATTAACCACGACCATATCAATAGGAACGCTTTTTGTTCTTTCCAGATCCGCCTGATGGGCTTCGTTATACGTTTCAGTAAGAAGCCCGAGATATATTTTGAAATCAAGCGTCTTAACCAGGCCGCCCTGGGTTTCGGGCTGTCCGGTATAATCAGCTACTTGAGTTAAACAGCTTTTGGCTCTGTCGCCGAGGATTTTGGTAATTTCTCCGAACGTACCGCCGGTAGAAAAAATTCTGATGCCCGGATTTATTTCCATAAGCTGCGGAATAAAAGGATCAAGGCCCTTTTTGTCTGAAACGCTTATTAACACGTTTCTTACCTCTACCAAACCATCAATTTTTTCAACAACATTGATTGACATAATCCACCTCCATTTTTTAAGTTGCAGTTAGTTTATATTCACCTGAAATATCGCCAAGCTCCTTAATGACAATTCTAATTTTTAAGGAACATAAAAACCAAACTCCTTGTTTGGTCTCCTTTGGTCGCCTACGCTAAAGCTTAGACGAACCGATGTGCCGCTGGTCGGAGTCGAACCGACATGGGATTGCTCCCACACGATTTTGAGTCGTGCGCGTCTACCAGTTTCACCACAGCGGCTTGATTATAAAATAAAACTAGCAATTATTGCTAGCGGTTTTATTATAAATTATATCATTAAAATTGTCAAAGCAAGAGAAATGAGTTATAATATTGTGGTAAATATAAAATTATATGTCATTGCGAGAAGCCCGTAATCGGGCGACGAAGCAATCTAATTATTTGTCATCTCGATGAGCGGAGCGAGGAGAGATCTATAATAGCTGGTTAGCGCGATTACTAAATATTATAGATTTCTCGCCTACGGCTCGAAATGACAAAAAAATATTGTCGCTCGCAATGACGAAACTGCCAAATGGGTAAAATTATTTCCATAGTCAATCAAAAAGGCGGGGTGGGTAAAACCACCACGGCTTTAAATTTGGGCGCTTATTTAGCTTATCTCGGCAAGCTGGTTTTACTCGTGGATATTGACCCGCAGGCTAACGCCACCTCCGGCTTAGGCATTGACCATAAAAACTTGGAGCATGGAGTTTATGAAGCTTTAATCGGGCAAAAGCCGATTTTTGAAATTATAAAATACACTTTGCAGGACGGCTATAAAATCGCTCCGGCCACGATCGCTTTGGCCGGCGCCGGCATTGAACTCGTCAATATGGAAGACAGGGAATTCAGGCTGGCGCGAATTTTAGATCTTGTTAAAGATGAATATGATTATATTATTATTGACGGACCGCCATCAATGGGATTATTAACGGTAAACAGCTTAGTGGCCGCGGACGAAGTCTTAATTCCGATTCAAAGCGAGTATTTCGCCTTAGAAGGCTTAAGCCAGCTTTTAGAAACTATCGGTTTGGTGCAAAATAATTTAAAGCCCGAATTAGGCATTATGGGCGCGGTCATTACCATGTTTGATAAGCGCAACCGCTTGTCCGGCTCGGTCATGAACGAGCTTTACCAATATTTTCCCAATAAAGTTTTTAGAAGCATTATTCCGCGCTCGGTTAAGCTGGCCGAAGCGCCGAGCTACGGCCGATCCATTTTATATTATGACCCGGCGTCAAAAGGCGGCCGGGCGTATGAAAAATTGGCAAGAGAGGTAATTGATTTAGAGAGAAAATATTAATAAAAAAATCCCAAACCCCAATATCCAATGACCAATAAAATCCTAAATTTTAAATCCCAAAAATTAAATTAGGATTTGGAGTTTAAAATTTTATTGGGCATTGGGATTTGGAAATTAGGGTTTAAAAATTTTAAAATAATTAATTAAATATAATTTTATAACAATATGCCTAATAACAGCCTTGGTCGGGGACTAGGCTCCCTGATTCCGCAAAAAGTCAATAGAGCCGCTATGACATCGGCCGGCGATGCCGTGGTTGACGTGACCAGCGTTGATGACAGAGGAAAAGTTTTGCAGTTAAAACCGGACGAGGTCGCGCTTAACCCCATGCAGCCGCGTAAGAATTTTAACGAGCATCAGCTTAACGAGCTGGTTGAATCAATTAAGCAGTACGGCATTATTCAGCCGCTGATCGTTACGCAAAAAAACGGCAAGTATGAATTAATCGCCGGCGAAAGGCGCTTAAGAGCGGCGAAAATTTTAGGTCTTACGTCCGTGCCGGCCATAGTCAGGCAGGCTGACGAGCAGCAAAAACTGGAACTGGCGCTCGTAGAAAATCTGCAAAGGGAAGATTTAAACGCGATTGAAACGGCCATCGCTTACCGCAAGCTGATTGACGAATTTAATTTAAGCCAGGAAGAATTAGCGGTTAGAGTCGGCCGGTCGCGCCCGGTCATAACCAATACTTTAAGATTTTTAAATTTGCCCGGAGAAATCCAGGAAGCTTTAATCCAGGGGAAAATTACCGAAGGCCATGCCAAAATAATCGTCGGGCTAGAAAGCGAAGCCCGGCAATTCGCGCTGTATAAAAAAATATTATTAAATAAAATGACGGTTGACGACTCGCTAAAAGAAACCAGGATTATGGGCGGGACCAAGCAGGCCAGGATTAAGATAAATTACGCTGATAAAGACAAAGAATTCGCTTTCCGCCAGTTTTTCGGCACCAAAGCCGAAGTTAAGCGCAAAGGCAAGGGCGGAGAAATTATTATTTATTTTTATAGCGACGAGGAGCTAGGGGAATTAGTGGCTAAGATAAAAAATTAATTTTTTTGTCATCTCGACGACTGCAGGGAGGAGAGATCTATAATACTAAGCGCGGCCATAAAAACAAGGTAATTTTAGCTAAGATGTATTATAGATTTCTCCCCCGCAAAATGCGGGGTCGAAATGACAGAATAATAAAATATGGATGATATTAAAGACAAATTTAAAAATAAAAAATTTCAAGCGAATATTATAATTTACGCCGTAATTTTTGTTATTATAATTTTATTATTAAATTGGCTGGTAAAATCCGGGCAAACTTCTAGAAATAAAAATCAAGAGGAAAATTTCAGCGATTACTATAAGAGCTTATTAGTTAAGTGCGATAAGCAAGACGAAAAAATATATAACTGCTGTTTTGCTTCGGTGGCTTATATGGCGGCCAATAACTTGGAACTGGCCGGCATCGGCTGCCAGCCGGCGTTTAAGCTTAATACTTTCGGCTGCTTAGGCTCTTATAAGTGGTGCGAGATGGTTAGATAATAAAAACAAAAAAATAAAAATCGCCCGATGAATCGAGGCGGTTTTTTTGTTTGCTATTTTTCTGCAAAATGTTATATTAAAAAGGTAAAAATCCCCCCGCCCGCCTCGCAAGCGAAGCGTTGCGGGCAAGGCCCGACCCCCTTTGTCAAAGGGGGCGAGAAAAAATATGAAATTTACCCATCTCCACGTTCATAGCCATTACTCTCTCTTAGACGGATTGACTAAAATTGACGAGTTAATTCAAAAAGCCAAAGATGAAGGCTCTACCAGCCTGGCCTTAACCGACCATGGCGTTATGTATGGCGCCATAGAATTTTATCAAAAATGCAAAAAGGCCGGCATAAAACCGATTATCGGCGTGGAAGCCTATTTAGCGCCCGGGTCACGCCTTGATAAAAACGTCAAAGCCGATGAAAGAAATTATCATCTGGTGCTTTTGGCTAAAAATGAAATCGGCTATAAAAATTTGATTAAACTGACTTCTATCGCGCATTTAGAAGGCTTCTATTATAAGCCGAGGATTGACTGGGAAGTTTTAACCAAGCATAAAGACGGCCTGATCGCCTTAACCGCCTGTTTGGCCGGCGAAATTCCCAAACTGATAACGGCCGATAAATTAGATAAGGCTAAAAAAAGAATTTTAGAATACGCCGAATTATTCGGGTCGGGAAATTTTTATTTGGAACTGCAGAGCCATCCTAACCTTGAAAATCAAGCTAAGGTCAACCGGGCTTTAATAAATTTTTCGCGCGAACTAAATCTGCCTTTAGTAGCGACCAATGACGTCCATTATTTAAATAAAGACGACGACGAAGCGCAGGACGTTTTGCTTTGCCTGCAGACTAAGAAAAAAAAGGAAGATCGGGACAGGATGACGATGATCGGCGGCGATTATTCTTTTCGCGGAGTAAAAGAGATGACCGAGTCTTTTGAGCATGTGCTAGAGGCGATCGCCAACACGGAAACCATCGCCGAAGCCTGCAATTTAGAAATTGAACTGGGTAAAATCCAATTGCCTTATTTTTCCGTTCCGGACGGGCAGAATATTGACGATTATATTGATAATTTATGCCATCAGGGCTTAATTGAGCGCTACGGCAAAAGCTATGGCGAAATTGATCCGGTTATAAGGGAAAGAATGGATTACGAGCTAACCGTCATTAAAAAAATGGGCTGGCCGTCATATTTTTTAATTGTTTCCGACTTTGTCAATTGGGCGAAAAACAATAAAATCGTGGTCGGCCCGGGCCGCGGTTCGGCCGCCGGCTCCCTGGTTTCTTATTTATTAAATATCACCAATATTGATCCGCTTAAATATGATTTATTGTTTGAGCGTTTTTTAAATCCGGACAGAATCTCCATGCCGGATATTGATATGGATTTCGCCGACGCGAGGCGCGACGAGGTTTTAAGATATGTGGAGAATAAATACGGCAAAGACCATGTTTCGCAAATAATCACTTTCGGCACCATGGCGGCGCGGGCCGCGATTCGCGACGTCGGCCGGGTGCTTGGCTATCCTTATGAATTATGCGATAAATTGGCCAAGATGATTCCCATGTTTTCTAAAATCGATCAGGCGGTTAGCGAAATCGGCGAGCTGAAAGAAATTTACAGGACCGATCAGGCGGCCAAGCAGGTTATTGATTATGCCAAACGGCTTGAAGGCGTGGCGCGGCATGCCTCAACCCATGCTTGCGCGGTCATTATCACCAAAGATGCTTTAACCGAGTATGTGCCTCTGCAATACGCTTCTTCCTCGGACCGGACTATTGTCTCGCAGTTTTCCATGCATCCGGTAGAGGATTTAGGGCTTTTAAAAATGGACTTTTTAGGCTTGAAAAATTTAACTATTATTGAGTCGGCCATAAAAATCATTAAAAATACCCGCGGGCTTCTAATTGATATTGATAAAATTCCGCAAGACGATGAGCTGGCTTATAAATTATTTCAAGCCGGGGAAACCACCGGCGTGTTTCAATTTGAATCCAGCGGCATGAAAAGATATTTGCGCGAGCTTAAGCCGACTGAATTTGAAGACATTATCGCCATGGTGGCTTTATACCGCCCCGGGCCCATGGAATGGATTCCTGATTATATTAACGGCAAGCAGGGCAAAAAAAAGCCGAATTATCTGCATCCCAAGCTTGAACCCATACTTTCAAAAACTTATGGCGTGGCGATTTATCAGGAGCAGGTCATGCAGATCGCCCGTGATCTGGCCGGCTTTACCATGGCCGAGGCCGATGTTTTAAGAAAAGCCGTGGGCAAAAAAATCGTTAAGTTATTAGGCGAGCAAAAAGAAAAATTTATTGACGGCTGCGTTAAAAACAGCATTCCCAGCCAGCTGGCCGAAAAGATTTTTTCTTTTATTGAGCCTTTCGCCGGCTACGGCTTTAACCGCTCTCATGCCGCCTGCTACGCTTTAATCGGCTATCAAACCGCTTATTTAAAAGCGCGCTGGCCCACGGAATTTATGGCCGCTCTGCTTACCGCCGACCAGCAGAATACCGACCGCATCGCCATTGAAATTGACGAATGCCGGCATATGGGCATAAAAGTCATGGCGCCGGATATAAACCAATCTTTTGATTCTTTCACTGTGGTAACGTCCGGCACGGAAAAAAATATGGCGGTTAACCCGGATGAAGCGCCGGACACTATCCGCTTCGGGCTCAAAGCCGTGAAAAATATCGGCGACCATATTGCCGAAGAAATAATCATTGAGCGCAAAAAGAACGGGCCGTACAAAGATATTACCGATCTTTTAGAAAGAGTCTGCGATAAAGATTTAAATAAAAAGTCGCTGGAAAGCTTGATCAAATCGGGCGGACTTGATAAATTCGGCGAACGCGGCCGGCTCTTAGGCAACATGGACAACATTTTGGAATTTAACCGCGAAACCACTAAAACAAAATCCAACGGCCAGGTCAGCCTGTTTTCCGATGCCCCGAGCTTGAATTTCAGCCGCCAGCTTAAGCTTGTTTCGGCGCCGGCCGCCACGGGGCGCGAAAAATTAGCTTGGGAAAAAGAACTTTTAGGCCTTTATGTCAGTGAGCATCCTTTTTCCGAGTTTAAGCAATTTTTAAATCAAGCGGTTTTGCCGGTGGCGCGCTTGGCCGAACATAAAGCCGATCAGCAGATTTATGTCGGCGGCGTTATTACCAAGATTAAAAAAATAATTACTCGCTCTAACGAGCCCATGCTGTTCGTTAAGATTGAAGATAATAGCGGCAGTTTGGAAATATTGGTTTTCCCGAGCCTGTTAAAAGAGAATAATTTAATTTGGCAAGAAGGCAAAGTGGTGCTGTGCCAAGGCAAATTATCCGATAAAGACCAGGATCTTAAATTGCTGGCGAATAAAGCGGTTGAGCTTAAAATTGAAACCGCCGGTGAGGCGATAAAAAAATTCACGGCTTCGGGCAACGGGAAAAACAGCCACGAGCCGAGAAAATTTTTTGGTTATCAGCGGCCGAAATCTTATCCGCCGGCTCGCCTCGCTGACCCGCGCTACGCCGAAAGCTTCAGCGAGGCGAGAGCTCCGGCGAAGCGGGCCGGCACAGCGCCGACGGCGAAGCATTTAATTTTTGAAGATGATAATTTATATATAAATTTAAATTCAAGCATCAACGCTTCGGCGCTGGAAAAATTAAAACAAGCGCTTTTAAAAAATAGCGGCGATAAAAAAGTATTTTTTAAATTATCGTCCGGCGCCGGCGCCAATATTAAATTAGTTGAGACCGATTTTAAGGTTGATTACAATAAATTTTTAGTTGAAGCCATAAATAATATTTTAAAATAATAGCTATTAGACAAAAAATGAAAAAATTGGTAGAATAAAAATAATCTCGTAACTCATAACTCGCAACTCATAACTCATAGCTTGTAAATCACAAAATTTTTATTTTGCGTTGCGAGTTGTGGGCTATGAGTTGCGAGAAATAAATATATGAATGAAGAAAAAACAATCGCCTCGGCTAAGGCCGGAGCCGTTAAGAAGGCAAAAATTAAAACCGCCAGAAAAGCCAGAGCGAAAAAACCGCCTTTCGGCTTAAACGATGATTTAAATATCGCGCCGGCAAGACCGGAAGCCGGATTTAAAATAGAAAAAAAACCGTTAGCCTCAAAGTCGGGCGAGCCGAAAAATAGCTATCGCAAAATCGCTTTCAGTTTTATTGTTTTAACTTTGCTATTGGTCGCGGCCGTTTTGTATTTCGGCTTGGCCAAGCTAACTATTGTAATTATTCCGGCTCAAGAAAAAATTACCGACAGTTCAACCATAGAAGTATTGGACAATGAAGCCGGCGCGGCTTTGGCCGCTCTCGGCCAGGATCAGATATATGGCGTAGTCAAACAGGTGCCGGTGGAATTATCCAGAGAGTTTAGCGCCAGCGGCAAAGAAATTCTAGGCGAAGAGGTAGCCGGCAAAGTTACGATTATTAATGATTATATAAAAAATCAGCCGCTGGTAGCGACTACCAGGCTGTTAAGCTCGGACAATAAGCTTTTCAGATTGAAGAACACGGTTAATGTTCCGGCCGGAGGCCGGGTGGAGGCGGAAATTTATGCCGATACGGCTAAGCCGGAAATGGCGGTCGGGCCGGGCAAATTCACCATACCGGGATTATGGGCCGGCCTTCAGGATAAAATATACGCCCAGAGCCAAGCGCCGATGGCCTACAGCCAAAAGGTTAAATATATCATAGGGCAAAGCGATATTGATAACGCGGTCAGCCAGTTAAAAAATGATCTTTTAGCTAACGCCAAAAGCCAGGTTGAAGAGGCCTACCGCGATTATGACCAGTCGATTTTCGCGGTTGACAATAATTCAGTGACGCAGGAAGTGAACGGCAAGGTTGGCGAAGCCAAAGAAAAATTTACGATTAAAATGAAAACCATGGTGACGGTAGTGGCTTTTAACGATGATGAAATTTACAATCAGATTAAGGCTAAATTGGCCGCGGCCTTGGCCGATGATAAGGAAGTTTCCAAATTTGACAAGCAAGATATGTCTTATGCTTTGGCCAGTTTTGACATAAGCCGGGGATCGGCCATGGTTAACATTGATTCCATGGCGCAGGCGGCTTTAAAAGACAGCGCTAAAATAATAAAGAAAAATAACTTAACCGGGCTGGATTACGAGCAGTTGAAAACCTATTTAAACGGACTGCCGGAAGTGGCCGGCTATCAAATAGATTTTTTTCCTTCGTTCGTGAAAAAGGCGCCTAATTTAGTTGACCGGATTGAGATAGAAATAAAGAAGTAAATTTTTTTGTCATCCCGAGATTGACCGGCAATCCTGCATATATGCTATGGCTGGAAAAAATTGTTTTTCCGGCTTAGACGAAATTTGGGCTCCTTATAGTCGCTACAATTTCGTATGCGCGGCAAAAACAATTTTTTCCAACCATGAATAATTGACAATATTTATTTTTTAAAATATACTAATATTATCTAAAGGCGATTGCTATGGTTACCAGCCATAGTCCTTAAGTGGAATCCGCTTAGCGGATCTAAGCCGTTTTTAAAGAGCTTTCGTTTAAACGAAAGAAGTCGGGTGGAACCACGGGCTAATTTCAAAGCTCGCCCCGAACATTTATTTTTTAGATGTTCGAGGCGAGCTTTTTAAATTAAAAAATAATTAATTTTATCTCCCAACAGAAATGTAATTATAAATAATTAAACAAAAAATATGCCAGAAGAAAAAAATGACAAACTAGAAATTATGCGGCATTCACTGTCGCATATTATGGCGGCCGCGGTTGCTAAATTATACCCTAAAGCGAAATTCGCCATCGGCCCGGCCGTAGATAACGGCTTTTATTATGATGTGGATTTCGGCAAAATTAAAATCAGCGACGGCGATTTAACGAAGATTGAAGCGGAAATGAAAAATATCATTAAGGCTGGTTTGCCTTTTGAAAAATCTTCTTTGCCAGTTACCAAGGCTTTAGCGCGCGAAAAAAAGAGCGGGCAGGTTTATAAGGAAGAGATGATAAAAGATTTGAAAAAAGCCGGCGAGAAAACCGTCAGTTATTATAAATTGGGCGAATTTGAAGATTTATGCCGCGGCCCGCATTTAAAATCAGCCGGACAGGTTCAAAACGGCAGCTGGAAACTTGAGAAATTAGCCGGCGCTTATTGGCGCGGCGACGAGAAAAATAAAATGCTGACTCGCGTTTACGGCTTGGCTTTCGCGAGCAGGTCGGAGCTGGAAAATTATATTAAAATGCAAGCGGAAGCGGAAAAGCGCGACCACAGAAAAATCGGTAAAGAGCAAAATTTATTTATGATGCATGACGTTGCTCCGGGCATGCCGTTTTTCCTGCCTAACGGCATGATTATATTAAATGAATTAATTAAATTTGTGCGAGAATATTCTTACGGCGATGGTTATCGGGAAGTCAGGACGCCGCAATTATTAAATTCAGAACTTTGGAAAATTTCCGGCCATTGGGAACATTATCAAGCTGATATGTTTTGCCTGCATCATGCCGAGGATAATACTGACATTGGGATAAAGCCGATGAATTGCCCGGCGCATATGCTTATTTTTAAGCGCGATATCCAATCTTATCGTGATTTACCCTTAAGAATAGCCGAAACGACCACCCTCTATCGAAATGAAAAATCAGGCACGCTTCATGGCCTAACTAGGGTTAGAAGTTTATCGCAGGACGATACCCATATTTTTTTAAGGCCGGATCAAATACTCGATGAAATATTAATATTATTAGGCAAAGTTAAAACCATATATAAAATATTTAATTTGCAAATTGATGAAATACATCTATCAACTAGGCCGGAAAATTATTTAGGAGAAAAGTCGGTTTGGGATAAAGCGGAAGATAATTTAAAAGAAGCTTTAGAAAAAGCCGGTCTAAAATATCAAATTAACGAAGGCGATGGCGCTTTTTATGGACCGAAAATTGATGTAAAAGTAAAAGATACAATTGGGCGGGAATGGCAATTAGCAACCATTCAGCTTGATTTTCAATTGCCGGGTCGTTTTGGTTTAAATTATATTGATTCTGACGGATCAAGTAAAACGCCGGTGGTAATCCATCGCGCCATTTTAGGCTCAATGGAAAGATTTATGGGTATTTTAATTGAGCATTACGCCGGCGCTTTTCCGGTTTGGCTGTCGCCGGTACAGGTTAAAATCGTTTCGGTCGGTTCGACTCACGTAGAATTTTGTAAAAAGTTGGCCGATGAGTTTAAGCAAAATAATATCAGAGTAGAAGTTGATGAAACCGACGAAACCGTTGGCAATAAAATCAGAAAAGCCGCTCAAGAAAAAGTTCCGTATATGCTGGTAATCGGCGATCGGGAAATAGCCTCCGGTAAACTGGCGGTCAGGGACAGGGGAGAGAAGATAACCAGAGAAATCGGGAAAGAGGAGTTTATAAAAGAGGTGAAAGAAAAAATAAAAGAGAGAAAATAAATATACAAAAAACGCCTCGTAAAATGCGAGGCGTTTTTTGTATTTGTAAATTTTTAGATATCCAAATTTTCCACTTTTTTGGCATGAGTCTGGATAAAGTGCTTGCGCGGCGCCACGTCAACGCCCATGAGCATTTCAAAAGTTTCGTTGGCCAAAGCCGCGTCATCAACGTTAACCTGCTTCATAATGCGGGTTTCCGGGTTCATGGTAGTTTCCCAAAGCTGCTGCGGGTTCATTTCGCCCAAGCCTTTATAGCGCTGGATATTGATGCGCACCGAAGCTTTGGCTTTATTTATTTTAACTTCTTCTTCAGTCTGATTTTCTTCGGCCAGCTCTTCTTCACTAGCTTCGGTTTCTATTGCTTCTTCCTTGCCACCCCCGAATTCTTTAACGATTTTTTCTTTTTCTTCATCCGAGTAAGCGTATTTTACGGCCGCGCCTTTTTTAACCTGGTAAAGCGGCGGCTGGGCGATATATAAATTGCCGTTAGTTACCAGCGCGTTAAAATGCCGGTAAAATAAAGTTAACAACAGCGTCCTGATATGCGCGCCGTCAACGTCGGCGTCAGTCATGATAACGATGCGGTGGTAGCGCAATTTTCCCAAATCAAATTGGTCGTCAATATTCGCGCCTAAAGCGATAACCAGATTTTTTATTTCATTGTTGGCCAGCATCTTATCCAAGCGCGCCCGCTCCACGTTTAAAATTTTTCCTCTAAGCGGGAGGATGGCTTGGAATTTTCGGTCGCGGCCCTGCTTAGCCGAACCGCCGGCCGAGTCGCCCTCTACTATGTAAAGTTCGCTTTCTTCCGGCTTGCGGCTTGAACAGTCCGCCAGCTTGCCCGGCAGGGTCATGCCCTCTAAAGCGCCTTTTCTTAAAATTGAAGCGCGGGCCGTGCGAGCCGCGATGCGCGCTTGGGCCGATAAAAAGCATTTAGCTATTATAGCTTCGGCTTGGCGGGGATTTTCCTGCAAAAAGGCGGCGAAGCTGTCGCCGAAAATTTGCTCAACGTAAGTTTTAATTTCCGCGTTGCCTAATTTGCCTTTGGTTTGGCCTTCAAACTGGGGATCGGTCAGTTTTACGCTGATAATGGCGGTCAAGCCTTCGCGCACGTCTTCGCCGGTCAGATTTTCATCTTTTTCTTTAATCAAATTTTGGCCTCGGGCGTAGCTGTTCAGAGTTCTGGTTAAGGCGGTTCTAAAACCGGCCACATGCGTGCCGCCTTCGGGGTTGATGATGTTATTGGCGAAAGCCAAAGCGGTTTCATTAAAGCCGTCGTTATATTGTAAAGCCACTTCAACCCGAGAATCATTTATTTCTTTATCAACATAAAAAATGGTTTCGTTTTTTACCTGATTGTTGCGGTTTAAAGATTTTACGTAAGCTTTAATGCCGCCTTCAAAATAGAATTTATAATTTTTAGCGCGGTGGCCTTTCCTTTCGTCGGTTATTTTAATGGTTATGCCTTTGGTTAAATAGGTTTGCTGGCGCAGGCGGTCCAAGATCGTGCCCCAGCTGAATTCAACAGTTTCAAAAATTTGCGCGTCCGGCTTAAAGGTAATCATGGTGCCGGTTTTTTTGGAATTGCCGATCGGCTTGACTTTTTTTAAAGGTTTGCCCCGCTCGTATTCCTGCATCCAGATTTTGCCTTCGCGGTGCACCTCGGCTTTTAGATATTCGCTTAAAGCGTTAACTACGCTGACGCCGACGCCGTGCAGTCCGCCGGAAACTTTATAGCCGCCGCCGCCGAATTTACCGCCGGCATGGAGTTTGGTTAAAACCGTCTCTAGCGCCGAGACCTTAGTTACTTTATGCATACCTACCGGAATGCCGCGGCCGTTGTCCCAGACTTCAACCATGCCGTTGGCCAGTAAGGTGACGGCGATTTCCGTGGCGTAGCCGGCCATGGCTTCGTCAATGCCGTTGTCAACCACTTCCCAGACTAAATGATGCAAGCCGGTAGCCGAGGTTGAACCGATATACATGCCCGGCCTTTTACGAACCGGATCAAGCCCTTCAAGCACGGTAATTGATTCGGCGTCATAAGCCGGCTCGGTGATTTTTTTACTTGGTTTTTTATCTGTCATAAATATTGAATTTTTTATTTATTATTAGCCATTTTAACATGAAAACAAAGCCAATGCTTTAGGCTTTTTATTATACCTTAATTTTAGCAAAAAAATGTCGGCATGGCAAGAGAATGAATTGATATCAGAGGCCTCTTTTAACAACAAAGATGTCCGAGGTCCCATAGGACGTCGGACATCTAAAACTAGTTTGCCACAAGAGTTAAATTTATGTTAAAATATGCATATATGGATAACAATCAAAATTTAAATCAAGATGAAATTAAAACTAAAGACGTTGAGGCCAGAATGAAAAATTATGTCTCGACCGAAGGCATCACTACCAAGCAGCTGGAAATCGGCTTATGGTATGTTGAGCATAAAAAGCAGCTTAGAATGGCTTTAATCGGTTTTTTAATTTTAGTTTCCGCGGTTTCTTGGGTTTATACTATTTATGGTTTTGCCAATTATATCGCCCGCGGCATGAGCGAAGACGATATTTTGCTTAAGCAGATGGTGCAGGTTAACAGCGTCGGCCATGATTATATTAAGCAAGTCGGGGCCAAGGATTTAATTCTCGGGCCGGTGGAAATTATCAGGTCGTCTGACAAAAAATACGATCTTTATACCAGGCTAAAAAACGATAATCCGAAATGGTGGGTGGAGTTTGATTATTATTTTACCGCCGCCGGCCGGCAGACGGAAAAAAATAAAGGCTATATTTTGCCGGATGAGGTTAAATATCTGGCGGCTTTAGCCGAAGATTTTCCTTATTATCCGGAAGGCGCCCAATTAGTTGTGGAAAATATCAGCTGGCAGAGAATTAATCAGCACGAGATTGCCGATTGGGACGCTTACCGAACCAGCCATTTAAATATTACCAGTACGGATCTTAAATTTATTCCGGCTTATGCCAGCCCGTTATCGGAAAAGTTAGGCTTAAATCAGCTAAGCTTTAAAGCCATTAACCAGACGGCTTATAATTATTGGAGCGTTGGCTTTGTTATTTTGCTTTACGCCGGCGACCGAATAACCGGCATTAATCATTATATTATAAATGATTTTATGTCAGAGCAGGAACGATACGTGGAAATCAGCTGGCCCGGAGATTTAGGCCGGGCGGACAGGGCGGAAATTATCCCGGAAATAAATATAATGGCCGACAATATATATATAAAGTACGAGGGAGGAACGGGACAGGAAAAGTAAGAAAAATGACAAATGACTAATTTCCAATGACAAATATAAATCAAAAGCATATTTGAAATTTGTCATTTGACATTGATTTGACATTTGTCATTAGTCATTGGTAATTTAAATCAATGTTCAACAAACTCTTAATATATTTTAAAAATTTTGACTGGATAATGTTTACCTCGGTCCTGCTTTTAATCTGCTTCGGTTTGGCGGAAATTTACAGCGTCGCCCTAAGCCGGTCGCAGTTGGATTTGCTTAATTTTGAGAAACAAATTGTTTTTATTATTTTAGGCATGATACTGCTTTTTTTATTGGCCGGTTTTGATTATCACAGCCTAAGAAGCTATAGCAAGTATTTTTATGTTTTAGGCCTTGTTTTATTGATTGGAGTATTATTTTTCGGGCAAACTATCCGCGGCACAAAAGGCTGGTATAGTTTAGCCGGTTTTAATCTCCAGCCGGTTGAATTCATAAAATTTGTTTTAATTTTATTTTTGGCTAAATATTTTTCTTCCGTCCCGCCTAAGATCAAAGAATTTAAACGCCTGTTACTTTCCTTCAGCGGCGCTTTATTATTTATAATTTTAGTTTTAGCCCAGCCTGATTTCGGCTCGGCGTTTATTCTATTTTCGCTTTGGCTCGCCATGATTGTTTTAGTCGGTTTTAATAAAAAATATCTTTTGGTTATAGGTTTGATTCTCGCCGTGGTTTTTTCCGGCGCTTGGTATTTCGTTTTGCAAGATTATCAAAAAGAGAGAATAATTACTTTTTTAAATCCTTCATTCAATCCCTTAAGCCAGGGTTATAATGTCTCGCAGGCGATCATCGCAGTTGGCGCCGGCGGCTTAATCGGCCGCGGGCTTGGCTTCGGCTCGCAATCGCAATTGAAATTTCTGCCTGAAGCCCAGACTGACTTTATTTTCGCCGTCGTGGCCGAAGAGCTTGGCTTTTCCGGGGTCTTGCTAATTTTGTTATTTTTTGGTATATTTTTTTATCGCTGTCTGTATCACTTGAAAAGAATCAACAATGATTTCGGCATATTTTTTATTTTAGGCTCCATGAGCTTGATTTTTATTGAAATGTTTATTAATATTGGTATGAACCTCGGCATCTTGCCGGTAGTGGGGATTTCTTTGCCTTTTTTAAGTTATGGCGGCAGCGGCCTGATATCCAGCTTAATGCTGGTCGGAGTGATAGAAAGCATTGTTATCAGATCAAAAATAAACTACTAATAATATACGCGAATGTGAGCGAATATTGCGAATGGATAATTCGTTTGGTTAGCTTGAATTCGTTAAAATTTGCAAATTTATGACAACAAAAGTACAGCTAAACGCTCAAGCGAGAGGCGAGAGCAACGGCAAGGCTAAAAAAATCAGAACGGCCGGTTTTATTCCGGCGGTTATTTACGGCTTTGGCAAGGCCAACAAGAGTATCAAAGTTAAAAAGCATGATTTTGAAAAAGTTTTCGCCGTAGCCGGTGAGTTTAATTTGGTTGATTTATCAATCGACGAGGCCGTGCCGGAGAAAGTTATTATTAAGGATGTTCAGCGCGATAGTTTAACCGACGGCGTCATCCATATTGATTTTTACCAGGTTGATATGACCAAAAAAATTACCACCGAGATTCCTTTGAATTTCATCGGTGAAGCTAAAGCGGTTAAAGAATTGGGCGGAACTTTGGTAAAAAATATGGACGCGGTGGAAGTTGAATGTTTGCCCGGAGACTTAGTCAGCGGTATTGACGTTGATATTTCCCAATTGGAAGTTTTCGATCAATTCATCAGACTGCATGATTTAGTTTTGCCTAAGGGCGTAACTTTAGCCCAGGAAACCAACGAAGCCGTGGTCGGCGTGGTAGAGACTAAGATTGAAGTGGAAGCCCCCAAGGTTGAAGCCGCGCCGGTTGAAGGCGAGGCAGCCGCTCCGGCCGAAGAGGGCGCCGGCGCCGAAACCAAAGCCGCGCCGGAAAAAAAGTAAATTTTGCCAACATATTTTTAAAGATAAAAAACAGCCTAAGCCAAGGTTGTTTTTTTATTCGGCGATAATACACGAATTTGCGGTCTAAGTTAAAATCTGGTATAATTAATATTAAGAATAATTATTTTTAAAATATATTTTCTTCTCGTTTGATATAATGTATCGGCGAGAAAATAAAAGTATGCTTAAACAAATATTTAAGAGCGCTAATCGGCTAAATAAAAATAAATCCACCGGGTTTACCCTATTAAATTCGACAAGGTCGGAGCGAAGCAATTTAACCGGGTTTACTTTAATTGAACTTCTGGTGGTAATTTCAATTATCGGTTTTATAACAGTATCTTCGGTGGTGGTTTTCAATATCGTGAGGAAAAATTCCCGCGACGCCGTCAGGGTGGGCAATATTACCACTATCAAGCGCGCTTTAGCCATGTATTTAAACGATAGCGGCGGTTATCCGGCTTCGGTCGGCGAGTGCTTAAGCGCCGGCGCCGGCGTTGGCGCCATATTAAAAACTTCTAAAGTTTTATTGACCGTGCCGTTAGACCCTTTGCCCCAACTGCAGAGCGCCGCGCCTAACCCTAGCGTCGCCGGCGATACGGACGGTTTCTGTTATTGGTATGTCAGCAGCAGCCAAAAATTATTTGACTTAAGCTATTTTCTGGAATCTACTTCCAACTCGGGCGCGGCCGGATCCCATACCATAAATCAATTTCAATAAACAATATGCCGGAAATCAGCGGCGTCACGCGCTATAGGATGCAAAAATTGGTGGCGGTTGTTTTTATTGGCTGTTTGCTGGCGATATTTTTATCCGGTTTTGACGTGATCAAATCAAAGGTTAGAGATATAAAAAGGCGGGCTGATATTAAAATTTTAATAAAAGCCTTGGATTTGTATCATGATAAATACGGCCAATATCCTGATTCGGCCGATGATTGGCAAGGCTGGGATATAAGCATTAGCTATAATAAAGGCGAAGAAGATTTTTTAAGCATTTTGCGGAAAGAAGGCTTAATTGACAGGCCGGTAAGAGATCCGATAAATAATGACCTCTATTATTATCGCTATCAAAATTTTTCAGCCGGGGAATTCGGCTGCCAGAATTCTTTTTATATTCTGCAAGCGAGCAATTTTGAGCTGCCGACAAACAATAATGGCGCCGGGCAATGTCTGGAATTTAATTGGGCGCAGTTAATGCCGAACGGCTATACGGCGCAAAATTTTAATTAAGATATTTTCGTCTGGCTTGGTAAAATTATTTTTCCTGCTTAGATAAAATTTGGGCGTTTTTTACAAAAAATTATTTTAAATAATTTTTGTAAAAAATCGCTACAATTTTATATGCGCGATAAAAATAATTTTACCAAGCCAGACTAGGCAACTTCAATAATTACCAATCTATTAAGGCCAGCTAGGTCTTTTTTTATTTGGCAGTTTGCCCGAGGCAGTTTGCGCTTAATGAGTTGTTTCATTTTGACAGTTTGGCGCGGGTCGAATTCGCAAAGCGCGTAACCGGCAATCTGCAACGCTTTTATTTGTTTAAATAGTTCTTCGTATAGTTCGAGTCCATTTTTACCAGTATAGAGCGCGATTTCAGGTTCAAATTTTAGGCCGATAGTATCCGCGGAACTGTTATTTTTCCAGGCTTTCCAGCCGTAGGGCAGGTTGGCGAGAATAATAAACTTTTGATTACGGATTTTCGTAATCGGTTCAAGCAGGTTGCCATGCAGAAATTTTATATTTTTTGCCCCATGCGCGTAAGCATTTTTTTTGGCTATGGTCAGGGCTTTAGCCGAGATATCAATGCCGATAAAATTGTTGGCTTTTGATTTTGATATTTTAGCTAAAGTAATAATTACACAACCTGAGCCCGTGCCAACGTCAATTAAAGTAGCGTGCTGCTGGTTGTGTTTCAAGATATTTAAAGCTTCGTCAACCATCAGCTCGGTTTCCGGCCTGGGGATCAAGACGTTTTTATTGACAATAAAATCAAGCCCGTAAAATTCTTTATGTCCAGTTAAATAGGCGACCGGCTCGCCCTTAAGGCGCCTGGCTAGTAATTTTAGATAATTATTTATTTGCTTTTTTGACAATTTTTTCTCTCCATGCGCCAGTAAGAATTCCCGCGGTTTTTTTAAAATGGCGGATAATAAAATTTCCGCCTCAAGGTGCGGAAGATCGGTTATGTCGCTGGCGGTTAGCTTGGCGATGGCGAATTTAAGAGTTTGGGAGATGGTCATTTTTTAGAAGACATCCGACGTCCTGGAGACGTCGGATGTCTAAATTATTTTGTCGCCTTTTTTAACGCTTCTATGATGTCGGCGATATCTCCGTCCATAATCCTCGCCAGCCCGTGCCAATTTTGCTTGATGCGGTGGTCGGTAAATCTGTCTTGGGGAAAATTATAAGTTCTGATTTTTTCGCTCCGATCGCCCGAGCCGATTTGCTGTTTTCTTTGGGCGGATTCGCGGGCTTGTTTTTCTTCTTCCATTTTAGCATAGAGGCGGGAGCGCAGAATCTGCATGGCTTTTTCTTTGTTCTGGTGCTGGGGTTTTTCATCTTGGCAGGTCGCTACCAGGCCGGTTGGCAGATGGGTTATTCTAATGGCCGAATAGGTCGTATTAACGCTTTGCCCGCCGGGTCCGGAAGAGCAGTAAGTATCAATTTTTATGTCTTGGGGCTTTATTTCCACGTCCATTTCCTCGGCTTCGGGCATAACCGCGACCGTGACGGCGCTGGTATGCACTCGTCCGGCTTTTTCGGTTTCCGGCACTCTTTGCACGCGGTGGGTACCGGCTTCGTATTTTAAGTCTCCGTAGACATTTTTACCCTCAACGGAAAATATGACTTCTTTATAGCCGCCGATGCCGATGCGGCTGGCGTATAAAATTTTTAACTTCCAATTTTGTTTTTCCGCGTAATGGGCGTAAAGCCTAAAAAGTTCGGCTGCGAATAAAGCCGATTCATCGCCGCCGGTGCCGGCCCGGATTTCCATAATAATATTTTTTTTATCGTTCGGGTCGGCCGGGTTGAGCTCGGTTTTAATTTCGTTGGTTAATTTTTCAATTTGTTGTTTTAGCTCGGCGATTTCATCTTTAGTGATTTTTAATAATTCCTGGTCGGATTCGCTTTTAATCATCTCTTCGCTTTGACTTAGCTCGGTTTGCTTTTTATTCAATTCTAAAATCAACCCGACCGCGTATTTTAAGTCGTTATGCTGTTTGGAAATTTCCCTTAATTTTTTAGGGTCGCTTAAGACGCTTTGATCCGCAAGCTTGATTTCCAAATCGTTAAATTTTTTGATTATATCTTCGTGCATAGTTTATCTATTAGGCAAATACTCATTTGAATATTTTATTATACTCGCTTTAAATTTTTCCATTCGTGACGCTCCGCTAGGGGTTACTTTCTTACCGCGCCCGCAACGCTTCGCTTGCGAGGCGGGCGGGTAATTAAGAAAGTAACCAAACCTGCCTGCCGGCAGGCAGGGAACTTTTGGGGTGCCTCAATTGGCTATCACGCCAATTAATCTTCCTACTGTAAGCCTTGGCGCCAATTCGTCACCCCAAACCCCGGGGTGATTTTAACTTGATTTTAAATAATAGTAATAACAAAAACGGTTATTCCCTTAATTATGCCATAATTATATTATAGCACAACCTGCCTGCCGTCAGGCAGGCAAAAAGAATAACCGTTTAGAGTAGCTATTTTTTCTCGGTTTTTCGGGCCGCTTTAGCTTTGGTTTTAGTGGCGCGTTTGGCTCGTTTGCTTTTAGGCGCGGTTTTAGCTTTGGCCGCGACTTTGGCATGGAATTTTTCCACTCGGCGGGCCGAGTCTAAGAGCTTCTGCTTGCCGGTATAGAACGGATGGCAGGCCGAACAAATTTCAGTTTTTATCTCCGGCAAAGTTGAACCGGTAACAAAACTATTTCCGCAAGCGCAAGTCATTTTGGCTTTGGGGTAATATTTCGGGTGAATGTCTTTTTTCATAAGATTTATAGAATTAAAAACAATCTTTCAGAAGATCGTATTTGCTAAACTATATATTAACATAGAGGTTTATTTTTGGCAAGATCAGCCCGTCAGCTGTCAAAAAAATTTCAAAAGGGCTCTTTCAATAAGGTAAGTTTATTTTTTAAAACTCAAGGAGACGTCGCATTCTCACTTCGCTAACGCTCCTTCGGGTCATTTAACAAGTTGTATCTGGTTTTATAAATAATAAATTTTAGTTATTCTTCTTTATTAAATGATTTTTTTTAAAAAATAAAAAGAGCCCTGTACGATTGATGTTTGACGTACGAAGGCTCGTTTGAAAAAACGTTTCATACTACTAACCGGCAAACTCCCTAATCATTTGATCGTTGAGACTGAACTTGTCCCAATCTTCACGAGGAATAACCTCAATTATCTGTTTGGGGCATATCGCCTCGTAGCCATGCATTGATTTTCCTTGGATTTTGCCATCACACACTGGAAAAGGAAATGACCATCTGCCATGCAGGTAGGCGAAAAAAAGTTTATTCTCGCCGCCATCATTGAGAAGAAAAAAACCGCTCTCAAGTTTACCGAATTCCATTTTGATAAGTGCCATTTTAATTCCTCCTTCTTTTATATAGACGTTTTTTTAAAAAAGTTCTAAATCAATAAGAATAATTAAAATTTATTATTTATTCCACCAAAATTTAATCCCTTAATTAAGCTATGATAGCAAAGATAATAGTTTTTGTCCAGTCTAGGCCTATATGATGTTCTGCCTACCGGTAGGCAGGGTTGACAAAATATTAATAATATTATAATCTACTGACATAGCTTTAATCGGCTTCCGCCTTATTCGGCGGATAAAATTTTAATTTATTAAATCTCTCATACTTCCGTAAAAATTTTCCTTGTTTCGCTTTTAGCGAAATAATTGGGAGTAGAGGCAAACCGCTTCGGCGGTACCCGCCTTCGCTAAAGCTACGGGCGGGTAAAAAAGGAAAAACATCTATGAAACTACCTTCAATCGAAGAGATGCTTAAGGCCGGAATGCACTTCGGGCATCGCACCTCAAAATGGCACCCTAAAATGGAGCCTTTTATTTTTGGCTCAAGAAAAGGCGTGCACATCGTTGATTTAAGAAAGACGCAAAAAATGCTGGGCCTAGCTTTAGAGTATCTAAAAAAGCAGGCGGCCGAAGGCAAATCCATCCTTCTAGTCGGCACTAAAATGCAGGTTAAAAGCATTTTGAAAAAAACCGCCGAAGAAGCCGGCGTGCCTTATGTTTCCGCAAAATGGCTGGGCGGATTTTTAACCAATTTTCCCATTATCAGAAATTTAATCAGAAAGTTTAAGGATTTATCGGAGAAAAGAGCCGGCGGAAAATTGGATAAATATACTAAAAAAGAACGGCTGGATTTTGACCGCCAGATCGCCAAGCTAGAAACTAACGTCGGCGGTTTAGTCAGCCTGACTAAGACTCCGGATGTAATTTTTATCTGGGATATTAAGAAAGAAAAAACCGCTTTTACCGAAGCTGTAAAAAAGAAAATTCCAGTAGTGGCGGTTTGCGACACCAACGTTAATCCCGACGGCGTTAAATATATCATTCCGGCTAACGACGACGCCTCTAAAGGCATAAAGCTGGTGATGAATTTAGTTAAGGAAGCGATTTTAGAAGGCAAGGCGGAAGCTCAAAATAAAGAAAATAAATAATAAAATTATCTGTCATTGTGAGCGATGCAATTTAATTTGTCATTGCGGGCTTGACCCGCAATCCAGAAACTTGTTTATCGCACTGAATCCTGGATTCCGGCTCGGGGGCCGGAATGACAGTAAAAAACTCCTCGCAATGACAATATATGTACATATGGAAAATATAAAAATTTTACGCGATAAAACCGGCGCCGGCATGGTTGATTGTAAAATCGCCCTGGATGAATCCGGCGGCGATATTAATAAGGCCGTGGAAATTTTAAGAAAGAAAGGCATCGCCAAGGCGGCGAAAAGAAGCGATCGCCAAGCCGGCGAAGGCGTGGTTAAAGTTGCTTTAAGCGGCGACGCTAAGACCGGCTACATTTTAGAAATAAACGCTGAAACCGATTTTGTGGTTAAAAGCGAAAAGTTTCAGGAGTTTGCCGAAAAAATTATGCAGTTGATTAGGGAAAAACAGCCTAAAGATTTAGCCGAGTTAATGGCTTTAGATATTGACGGCGCTACGGTTAAAGAAAATTTAGACAGCTTAAGCGGAATTATCGGCGAAAAATTAGACATAAAAAGATATGAGCTGCTTAATGCCATCGGCACGGTAGCGGCTTATTCGCATTTGGGCGGGAAAATCGGCGTCTTAGCAGCTTTAAATAAAGAAGGCCAAAGCGATATCGCCTACGACCTAGCCATGCAAATCGCGGCCGCTAATCCGAAATATATTTATCCGGAAGATGTCCCGGCCGATGAAGTTGAAAAAGAAAAAGAAATTTATAAGGCCCAGCTTTTAAAAGAGGGCAAGCCGGAAAATATGATTGATAAAATCATGCCGGGAAAATTGGCCAAATTCTACGAAGAAGTCTGCCTGGTCAAGCAGGAGTATATTAAAGACGATAAAAAGAAAATTGAAGATATCCTCGGGGGCGTCAAGGTGGAGAAATTTATTAGGTATAGTTTATAAGCACACATAGATAGCTTCGCGGGCAATTATCCGCTCGCTGTAATTTATATATGAAAGCAATCCAAGTACAATTTTCACCTTGGGATAAAAGATATAATTTTGATCCGGCCGATTTTACCGTAAATATCGGCGATCAAGTTATTGTTAAGACTGAATTAGGCGTTGAGATCGGCAAAGTAGTCGGCTGCCAAGATTTGCCGGATACAAAAATCAAGGCTAAGGCCGAAGATGGCGCGCCGGCTATGGAAATAAAAGAAATTATCAGAATCGCCGGACCGGCTGATTTTAAAAAATTGCCGGACGAAAAGCAGAAAAAGAAAGATTTCGCTTTCTGCAAAAAAATTATTGAAAAATACCAGCTGCCCATGAAGTTGGTTGACGTGCACTACTCTTTTGACGACGCCAGAATCACTTTTCCTTTTATCGCCGATTCCAGGATTGATTTTCGGGAGCTGGTTAAAGATTTAACCAAGCATTTTAGCCGCAGTATAAGATTGCAGCAAATCGGCATCCGCGATGAAGCCAGATTTTGCGGCGACTTCGGCCATTGCGGCCGCTCGCTATGCTGCGCCCGCTTTTTAGGCGACCTTAATTCCATAACTTCGGAAATGGCCGAGCTCCAGCAATGCGTGCACCGCGGCTCGGAACGGATTTCCGGCATCTGCGGCCGCTTGATGTGCTGTTTGGCCTATGAAGAAGACGGCTATAAAAAGCTGGCGGAAAAATTGCCGCCGATTGACAGCGAAGTAAAAGTTGAAGGCCGAAAGGGGCGAGTTTTAGCGCGCTATATTTTAAAGCAGACGGTGAAAGTGCTCTTAAGCGAAGGCAATGGCGAAGCCGGCGGAGTGGTTGAAGTTGAAGCCGGGAAAATAAAGAAGCTATAATAATAGTATTGTCCGTTTAATATTATTATGCTATAGTGTGAAATATGGAAAAAGAAACATCAAAAAATGAAATTTTAGAAGCTATTAATGAATTTTCAACTAGAGTTGACGAGAGGTTTGACAGATTGGAAGGAAGGGTCGGCAAAATTGAAGCTACTATGGTGACTAAGGATTATCTTGACGATAAGCTCGGGGATTTGCGCGGCGATTTAGTGGTATTGATGCGCAAAGAAGACACCAAGATGATAAAATTAGTGGAAATTTTAAAAAGGCGCGCCGTTATTACCGAGGCTGAAGAAAAAGAAATATTGTCCATGGAACCGTTTGCCAAGCTTTATGCTTAATTTTTAGTTAATCAGAAATTATAACCCGGCTTGCAAAAGCGGGGTTTTTGTTTTTTTGTCCCCCTTGATAAAGGGGGCTGGGGGTTATTATGTTGTTTTTTTAGTATAAGCAAAAATTATTTAAACGGTTGACAAAAATTTAATATCGTGGTAAAAATTAAGGTCAAAATTGTACCTTTAACTGCGAGCCTGATATTTCGGCATGGGGTCGAAATAAAGGGCAAGCCCAAATTACATAGGAGGATGTCGCCATGAAGAATTTGTCCCCATCCAAAGGTCTTAGCCGAGGCCAAATCGGCAAAATACAGGAGATGATAGGACACGGTATTTTAAAGTCAACCGTGTTTCAAGACACCCCGACCGCTGAAGTGGACCGGTTTATCAAAAAAGTCGGTCCGGGTTTAAGGGATGCCTGGGTGGAACTGCTGGAAAAGCGGTTTCAAGATTTTATCGGCGCAGAACTGCTGGAAAAGCGGTTTCAGGATTTTATCAGCACTTTTCTCATTCCGGTCGATTATGATGAACCGGAAGCGATCGCTAAGGCGATTGAAATGAATAAGTTCGACTGGAAATATGTCGGACTATCACCCGCGGAAATTCCGCTTGTCGGCACCGGCCGGGCTATATGGGATGTGCATGAAGTGCCTTTCGGCCGAATGATGTATAATAGCGACCTGCCGAACGCGCTTAAGCAGAGAGGCGAAGAGCTCGGCTATAAAGGCGGATTTAAGTTTGTGGATCCGCTTACCGCCCTGCGTTTCGCTTGGACTAAACCCGATCGGCAGAAGAAACACCAGTTGGCTATATCTTTTATAGACAAGGGGGGCCGGTCCTGGAGTCTTTGCCTTAGTGAGAATAACGGCGAGCGCCACCTGTACGTTTACCAGTTCAATCCCGGCGATAGCTGGGATGAGCATGTTCGCTTTCTGGCCGTCTGCGAGTTGCCCTCGGTCGCTTAGATTTTAAGCGTTTTTCGAATTTTTTGCCCTTTAGCATTTTCCCCGCGGAATTTTTATTCTTCCGCGGGTTTTTTATTTTTGGGCTGTTTTTTTGTTTTTAAGAATTTATGCTATAATAAATTACATAATTATTTTTTATAAATAAATTATATGATTAACATCGCAATAAATGGATTTGGCCGGATCGGCCGGGCGGTTTTTAAAGCTTTGCTTAATAAAAAGGGCATTAATGTCGCGGCGATTAATGATTTGACCGAGACTAAAGCGCTGGCGCAGCTGTTGCAGTATGACAGTTGCTACGGGATTTATGAAAAAAAAGTCAGCGCCGAGGCTGGTAATTTGGTAGTGGACGGTAAAAAGTACCAAGTGCTGGCGGAAAAAGAGCCGGCTAAATTGCCTTGGGGCAAACTGAAAATTGATATTATTTTAGAATGCACCGGCAGATTCTTAGATGAAGCTGGCGCCGGAGAGCATCTTAAAGCCGGAGCAAAAAAAGTAATTTTGTCCGCGCCCGCCTCCGCTAAAGCTACGGCGGGCAAGCCGTCTGATGACGAAAATATCAAAACTATCGTTTTATCGGTTAATGAAAAAGATTTAACCAAGAACGATAAAATTATTTCCATGGCCTCCTGCACGACTAACTGCTTAGCGCCGGTGACCAAAATAATTTCGGATAATTTCGGCGTTAAAAAAGCCATTATGTCCACTATCCATTCTTATACGGCCGATCAGAATTTAGTGGACGGACCGCATAAGGATCTGCGCCGGGCCCGCGCCGCGGCTGTGAATATCGTGCCGACGACTACGGGCGCGGCTAAAGCCGCGGCTAAAACCATGCCGGAGCTGATCGGAAAATTTGACGGCTTGTCTTTTAGGGTGCCCACTCCGGTAGTGTCGCTTTGCGATACGGTTTATATTACGGAAAAGCCGGTGACCGCGGAAGCGGTAAACGCAGTTTTTAAAAAAGCCGCGGCCGGAAATTATAAAGGCTATGTGGACGCGACCGACGAGCCTTTAGTGTCATCGGATTTTATCGGCAACCCGGCCAGCGCGATCGTTGATTTACCTTTAACCAAAGTTATCGGCGGCGATATGCTGAAAATTATTTCTTGGTATGATAATGAATGGGGGTATAGTTGTCGGCTGGCGGATTTATGCGAGTATATTAGTAAGAAAGGTTTAATTTAAGTTTATGAAAATTAATAATGTAGATTTGGTAATACCTAAAACATATTTTACTATTTTTTTGTTTACCTTGATTGGTGTGTTTACATTTCCTATCGTAGACGGGAATGATTCATTGATAATTATTGATGCATTTTCTTTGGTAAGCTTAGCGATCGGCTTTTGGCTTTTACTAAATAAAGGAATTTTGTATAAAGGGATAATAGACAGTGAAAATATTTTTAACCGTGTCGAAGGAGTAGGCAGAATGATTGATAAAATAAATAATCCAGAAAAAATTAAAAAAGATATAATTTTAATTAACCCTGTCTGGTCTATAATTTTTGGTTGTTTTTTTGTGATTACAGGGGTTGGCGGTTTATTTATAATGATAAAAATAAAATATTTACTATAATGCAGGATATCTTATCTAAAATTCAACAAGCCAATCTAGTCGGGCGCGGCGGCGCCGGTTTTCCTACGGCCCAGAAATGGGCGGCGGTTAAAAATGCTGTCGGTGATAAAAAATATATCATCTGCAACGCGGCTGAAGGCGAGCCGGGCGTTTTTAAGGACGGCTATATTTTAGAGCATTATCCGGAAAAAGTGATAGACGGCATGAAAATAGCCATTGATTTTTTAAACGCCGAAAAGGGCTATATATTTTTAAATTATGGTTATAATAAAAAGTTAAATAAAAAATTAGCCGCTTTGTTAAAAGATTCCAAGATTGAGATATCGGTTAAGCCGGCCAACGCCGGCTATATCGGCGGAGAAGAAAGCGCGGTTTTAAACACCATTCAGGGTAAAAGGATTGAGCCAAGGTTAAAGCCGCCGTTTCCCACAACCGCCGGATTATGGAACTGCCCGACTTTAATAAATAATGTGGAAACTTTTTATAACGTCAGTTTAGCGGCGGCCGATCAATATAAAAATAAAAGATTTTATACGATTACCGGCGATTGCCTTAACGAGGGAGTTTATGAACTGCCGGATAATTTAACCATTGAAAAACTGCTTAAGCAAACTAAAAATTATCCGAAATTTCCTTTTTTCGTGCAAATCGGCGGCAATGCCTCGGGCGAAGCCTTAAACAGCGCCCAGCTTAAAAAGCAGGTCTCGGGCGCCGGTTCAGTCGCCGTTTATAGCTTGGCTAAAAATAACTATAAAAAAGTCATAAAAAACTGGCTTACTTTTTTTATCAACGAGTCTTGCGGCATGTGCGTGCCTTGCCGCGAAGGCACTTACCGGCTTAATGAAATATTCAGTAAAGAGAATATTGACTGGGAGCTGTTTAATGATTTACTGGATAATTTAAGCGATGCTTCGCTTTGCGCCCTCGGCGGCTCCGCGCCTATAGCCATAAAAAGCTTTATGAAAAATGTTTATCCAATTTTAAATAAATGAAAAAAATAAATTTAAAAATAAACGGCCGGGAGATAATCTGCGATCAAGGCAAAACCATCATGCAAGCCGCCAGAGCCAACGGGATTGCTATCCCCGGCTTATGCGGCCACGCGGATTTTTCGCCTAAAGCCAACTGCCGGATTTGCGTGGTGGAAATCGCCGGGCGCAAGGGCCTGGCCACTTCCTGCTCAACTCAAGCCGAAGACGGCATGGAAGTCAGGACCGATACCGAGCGGGTAAAACGTTCGCGCAATTTAAACATTGAATTAATTTTCGCCGAGCATATTGAAAAATGCCCGACTTGCATTTGGCGGGTTAATTGCAAATTATTGGAATTGGCCGATAAATATAAAATTGAAATAACAAAATTCAGCGACCGCAAAGCCAAGCGCAAGGTTTATAAATTCGCCAACGCGGTGGAGATTGACGGCACGCAATGCATTGACTGCCGCAATTGCCTGGAGGCTTGCAATACGCTGCAGAAAATAAATTATTTGGAGTTAAAAGGCAAGGGGATTAATCAAGAGGTCGTGCCGGTTGGCGAAACCAGCATTTTTCCTTTTATCCATAAAAAAGCCGATAAAGTTGATTGCATTTATTGCGGCCAGTGCGCCGTGCATTGTCCGGTCGGCGCGGCCCAGGAGCAAGCCCATTGGCATCTGGTGGAAAAAGCTTTGCAGGATAAATCCAAAATCACGGTCGCCCAATTCGCGCCGTCAATCAGGGTAAGCATCGGCGAAGAATTCGGCGCCGAGCATGGAAAAATAATGTCCGGCCAAGTCGTGGCGGCTTTAAGAAGGCTAGGCTTTAATTATGTTTTTGACGTGAATTTCGGCGCTGATATCACTACCATGGTTGAAGCCGAGGAGCTAGTGGAAAAAGTAAAATCAGGCGGAACTCTTCCCATGTTCACTTCCTGCTGTCCGGCCTGGGTGAAATATATTGAATTTTACCGCCCGGATTTAATGCCGAATTTAACCACGGCGCGCAGCCCGCAAATGCACAGCGGAGGCCTCATAAAAACTTACTGGGCGGAAAAAATGAAGATTAACCCGAAAAAAATCGTAGTGGTTTCGGTTATGCCGTGCACGGCCAAAAAATTTGAAGCCGATCGGAGCGAATTAAAAATTAACGGCCAGCCGCCGGTTGATTACGTCATAACCACGCGCGAATTAGCCTGGCTGATAAAAAAGAACAAAATAAATTTTTGCCGGCTGAAGCCGGCCGCGGCCGATAATCCTTTAGGCGAGGCCAGCGGGGCGGCGGCGATTTACGGCGCCACCGGCGGAGTCATGGAATCGGCTTTAAGGACCGCGGAATATTTATTAACTACGGCCCAAGGCTCGGTCTGCGCCGAAATAAAAGACAAAAATAAATTAAAGCTTTGCAACAGCCGGATAGAATTTAAGGACGCGCGCGGCCAGGCCGGCGTTAAGGAAGCTGTAATTGAAATGGCCGGGAAAAAATTAAGGATCGCGGCCGTTAACGGCATCGGCAATATCGGGCCGATTTTAAAAAATCTTAAAGACTATGATTATATAGAAGTTATGGCCTGCCCGGACGGCTGTATCGGCGGCGGCGGCCAGCCGATTCCGACCAACGCGGCTATCAGGAAAAAAAGGCTGGAAGCTTTGTATAAAATTGACGGCCGAAGCAAAATTCGGCGGGCGCATGAAAACGAAGAAGCGGTCGAGGCTTTAAAATGGCTGGAAGGCAAAGGCAAGCTTAAAAAGCAGGTGCTATATACCGGGTATAAAAAGAGACGATAAAAAATAATTAAAATATTATGGCGACGAAAAAACATTTAGGCACGATTACGATTTTAGTTAAAGACCGCCACGCCAATTCACCCGACGTCAATAAAGTATTGAGCGAACAGGGCAACTTAGTTATGGCGCGCTTAGGCGTTAACGTCCAGCCGCTTTGCGCCAGTAATTGCTACGGGCTGATTACCGTCGCGGTCCAGGGCACGGCCAAAGAAATCAGCGCGCTGACTAAAAAGCTTGACGGCCTCTACGGCATCGTAGCTAAAAGCTTAATTATAACCGAGTAAATATATGATAAAAATAGATTATGAAAAGTGCTGTTTTAAAGACGGCAAATGCTCAAGCTGTTCCTGCGGCGGGGCATGTACTGGCTGTGTTGAAGCTTGCCCGGTTCAGGCGATCAGCCGAAAAAAAATAGTTGAAGTTGATCAGGCAATCTGCATAAATTGCGGGGCTTGCGTTGCTGCCTGTAAGCACGGAGCGATTACTTTGGTTTAAGTGGCATATTTATTTATTAATTTCATAATAGATTGGGCTAAATTTATTAAATTTTCTTCTGCGGAACTCGCCCGCTTGAAGCGGCCTCAAACAGTCCTCGTTCAAAAATTTAATAAATTTAGCCCAATCAATAAGTATAATTTACATAATATATGCTTAATATCATTAAAGAAGAAGTTTTAGAAAAAGTTAACGTCCGGTCTTTAAGCGAGTTTATCGGCCTGGCCGGCTTAGCTTTATTCCTGCCATTTTTTATCCATCTGCAATGGATAACCGGCCCGATCGTCAACGCCATTTTAATTTTAACTTTATTTTTAGCCGGCATAAGAAGCGCCATGGTTGTAGCGCTGGCGCCGAGCTTAATGGCTTTAGCCGGCGGGCTACTCCCGGCGGTTTTAGCGCCGACCGTGCCTTTTATTATGATCGGCAACGTAATTTTTATTTTAACCGTTGATTGGTTTTATAATCAGGCTAAAGACAGCGGCCGGGGCTATTGGCTGGGGGTTATTTTCGGCGCGGCCTTAAAATTCGTTTTTTTGTTTTTAAGCGTTGGCTTTATTACCCGCTTGCTATTTAAGCAAGAGTTGGCGGTTAAAGTGGCCGAGATGATGAGCTGGCCGCAATTCGCCACCGCGGTTCTCGGCGGCCTGATTGCCTGGATAATTTTAAAATGGCTGAAGAGGTTTTAAATTGTGAATAACTTGTGGAATAATAGTTGAAAAGTTAGGCATTTTACGTCTTGACTATTTTTAAAGTTTTTAATATGATAAATAGTCTGGAGAGTAAGAAAATATTTTTATAAGTACTCCCTCGCGTTTGAGAATAACATTTTTGATTTAACTACTGCTATTAGCAGATAGCTTAAATACAAATTTATAAATTTATAATATTATTCTCTCGGGGGTAAGTCAACTAAAAATATAATTATTATTCTCCGCCATATTTAAAAGATTGCTATATGCTAATTTATAAAAAATAACCCCATTTTTTTGGGGTTATTTATTTTTGGGATATTTTGACATAAAGAATTATTTATTGTATATTTTAGCTATAATTAAGGCGTAAATTGCCTTAAATTTTTATGTATTTTTATGCAGATCCCTGATTATGTAAAAAATATAGTGGAAAAATTAGAGCAGGCCGGCTTTGAAGCCTACGTCGTGGGCGGTTGCGTGCGCGATTTACTAATGGAAAAAATACCTAAAGACTGGGATATAACGACTAACGCGCGGCCGGAAAAAATATTGGAAATATTTCCTCAAGGCAAATACGAAAATATTTTCGGTACGGTTTTATTGCCGATAAAATCGGCCAACGGCGAAACTCAAGATGTAATAGAAATAACGACTTACCGCTCGGAGCAAGGCTACTCGGACCGCCGGCATCCGGATAAAATTACTTTTGAAGACAGTTTGGAAAAAGACCTGTCGCGGCGCGATTTTACGGTTAACGCTATGGCGCTTCGGCTGTCGGGTGAAAATCAAGAAATTACAGATCTGTTTGGCGGGGAAAAAGATTTAAAGAAAAAAATTATCCGCGCCGTGGGCGAGCCGGAAGACAGGTTTAAAGAAGACGCTTTGCGCATGATGCGCGCGGTCAGGTTAGCCTGCCAGCTTAATTTTTCCATAGAAGGCAAGACCGAACGGGCGATCATGAAAATGGCCGGCGGCATTAAATTTATTTCCGGCGAACGGATCCGCGATGAGCTCGTAAAAATAATGGAAACGGGCGAAGCTTATGAAGGCGTAATGATGCTTCATGAATTCAAGCTATTACAATACATTATTCCCGAGCTGGAGCGCGGCGTTGGCGTTAACCAAAACAAGCACCATGTTTATACGGTTTTTAAGCATAGCGTTTTGTCTTTAAAATACACGCCCAATAAAAAATGGCAGGTTAAATTCGCCTCGCTGCTCCATGACATAGCCAAACCGCAGACCAAGAGGATGATTAAAGGCGACGCCACTTTTTATAACCACGACCTGGTCGGCGCCAAAGTGGCGGCTAAAATTATGCAAAGGCTTAAATTTTCCAGCGCTGACACGGAAAAAATAACGACTTTAATCAGGAACCATATGTTTTATTATAATGTCGGCGAGGTCACGGAAAGTTCGGTGCGCCGGCTAATCAGAAAAGTCGGCGAAGAAAATTTAGCCGATTTGATTGATCTGCGCGTTGCCGACCGCTTAGGCTCGGGCGTGCCTAAGGCCAAGCCGTATAAACTGCGCCACCTTGAATATATGATGGAAAAAGTCAGGTTTGACGCGGTTTCGGTTAAGATGCTGAAAATCAACGGCGATGATTTAATGAAGGTTTTAAAGATAGAGCCCGGGCCGAAAATCGGCGCGATTTTAGACGTCTTGTTATCCGAAGTGATTGAAGATCAGTCGTTGAATGAAAAAGCCTATTTGGAAAAACGGAGCTTGGAATTGAATAAAATGGATTTGCGCGAGCTGCGCGAACAAGCCAAAGAGAAAATTGAAGACAAAAAAATGGAAGACGACGAAGAGATAAAAAAAGAATTTTATGTTAAGTAAAATATGAAAAAGAATATAATCGCGCTAAAAAATTTTTATATTTTTTTATTTATAATAATTGTTGCTGTAATTTTGCTTACTCCCTGGCTAATCAGGCAAGGCTTTTCCATTCTTGATGAAGAAACTTTAGAAGTAATAATCATCGGCCTGCTTTTTATCGTCAGCTATGTCATTTATGTTTTATATCAAAATGAAATTAAAAAAAATTTAGAGGCGTTAAAAGATTCAGAAAATCATCGGCTAACGCTTGAAGAAAGGCTGGACGAAGCTTTTAAGCATATCGGCCAAGTGAATGTGCAGATTCAGGAAATCAGGTCTATTTTCAGCGGATTGAAGAAATATCCGGAAAACAAAAATGATTTTAAAAACATTTTAAAATATTTTGCCGAAAAAGTATTAAGCATCATCGCCGTTGACTGGGTTTTGTTTAAAATAATTGACATAAATAGCGTTAAAACTTTAGGCGAGCATAGCCAATGCCGGGAGGGCGCGGTTTTTCCGATAAATAAAATCGGCAACCACGATTTGATTGATAAAATCAGCTTGGAAGCATATAATATTTTACGCTCCGATCAGAATGATTTAAAAATTAAAGTTTATTGCATTACTCCGAAAATTGAAATCGCCAAACAAACGGAGATATTCATTAAAGCGGTTGTGAACCAGCTGGAGATGCTGTTTTTAATTTTTTCTTCAAACTATTATAAAAATAATAAAATAATAAATAATCAAGAAAATATTCAGATATTTTAATTATATGAAAAAATTAATTTTACCGGCAATATTATTGCTGGTTTTAACCGCCTGCTCTAATAGCCAATTTAGCTATGACGAATCGAGCGCGCCTAAAACTATGGACAATTTCAATGAAGCGGATATAATAGGTAGAATGACCGATCTAAAAAACGGCTTAACGCCGAAAATCAAACCAAGCGGCAAATCCGCGGCCGGCGGATCAAGTCAGGCGGCGGGGCAAGCCGCGGCCGAGCCAGCCGGACAGAGACAGCTCCAAAATTTAGCCGCTCAATATGACGGCGCGGTTATTAAAACCAATTTCGGCGATTTAACGGTTAAATTTTACGCCCAGGAATCGCCGGTGACGGTGAATAATTTTTTAAATTTGGCCAAAGACGGTTTTTATAACGGCACGAAATTTCATCGGGTGATAAAAGATTTCATGATTCAGGGCGGCGATCCTTTAAGTAAAGACGATGATTGGTCAAACGACGGTACCGGCGGCCCGGGCTATAAGTTCCAGGATGAAATCAACCAGCATAAATTAGTGCGCGGCAGTTTGGCCATGGCCAATTCCGGACCCAATACCAACGGCTCGCAGTTTTTTATCGTTACGGCCGCGGCTACGGCCTGGCTTGACGGCAAGCATACGAATTTCGGCTATGTGGCCGGCGGGCTGGAGGTAATGGAAAAAATAGAAAAAGTTAAAGTCAACGAGAACGATCATCCGACCGAAGACGTTATTATAAATAGCATTGAATTAACCAAAGGCGGAGCCGGCGATCAACCGGAAATTACCGGGCCGGAACCGGCGCCCGGCGCCAGTTCAACTCCGGAAATAAATTCGGCCAGTTCAACCTCCGCGGTCGGAGAAGAAGAAACAGGGGATTTTAAATTAAAAGAATAAATTTTTGGGCCTATGGTCTAGTGGTATGACGCGACATTCGCATTGTCGAGACGCCAGTCCGATTCTGGCTAGGTCCACCAAAAACGATTTGTCATTCCCGCGCAGGCGGGAATCCATTTCATTATAAATAATAAATAACAAATTTATGTCCATTATCATTAAATGGCTGGTCATGGTCTTAGCGATTATGATAAGCTCGTATTTAATTCCGGGCGTAGTCGTGGCCGGATTTTGGGCGGCTTTATGGCTGGCTTTGTTTTTAGGGATTATCAATGTTTTAGTCAAGCCGATTTTAATTTTAATAACTCTGCCGATTAACATTTTAACTTTAGGCTTGTTCACTTTTGTCATTAACGCTTTGCTGATTTTACTGGCATCGTCGGTGATTGAAGGTTTTTCGGTCGGCGGTTTTTGGATCGCCATGCTGTTCAGCATTGTTTTATCGGTTGTCAGTTATTTTTTAAACGCTTTGACAAGGGCGAAATAAGAATTCAGCCCCTTTTAGCAAAGGGGTCGCCCATAAGGGCGGGGGATTTTATTATTCGTAATTAATAATTGATTTTCGGGCCATCGTATACCGGTAGTACGCACGATTCGGGTTCGTGTAGACTGGGTTCAATTCCCAGTGGCCCGACAGGTAAATAAAAAAGGTTCTCTTTGGGATTAACCCCAAAGAGAACCTTTTTCGTTGTGATCCAATAATGCAGCCTAATTCCTTCTTATTTTTAATTTTATATTTTTCCTCTTAATTAGTTGTGGATAAGTATTTTTTAAAATAGCTATTATAAGCTATTTTTTATTATTTGACAGTCATATTTTAGTCATATATAATATAGATATATGATAAAAAATATTACTCCAAAACAGAAAAAAGTACTAGAAATAATATATAATAATATAAAATCTACCGGCTTTCCTCCCACTTTAGCCGACTTAAAGAATGAATTAGACGTATCTTCTAACCAGGCAGTTTTAAATTATTTAGCGGCCCTTAAGAGTAAGGGGTGTATCGAGCGAGCAGAAGGACAAGCCAGAGGAATAAGAATTTTGCCTTTAGGCTATAAGATTTTAAATAAAGATCAGTTAGTGCCTGTCGTCGGCGAGACTGCGGCAGGCCCTTTTATTGAAACTCTTGAAGAAACTTCATTCACCTGGACCTCTCTGCCGGGGCAGATATTGAACGATGAAAAAATTACTCAATCAAATGAAAAAATGTTTGCCGTAAAAGTCAACGGAGATTCAATGATAAATGTCGGGATTGATAATGGCGATATGCTTTTGGTAAAAGTAGTTAAAGAATTTAAAAGCGGTGATATTATCCTGGCGAGAACCGACGCAGGAACTACCGTAAAAAGATTTATAGCTGACGGAGGAAAGAGATATTTAAAACCGGAAAATCCGAATTATAAAAATATTACTATTATTCCCGGCGAAGTGGAATTCCAAGGCAAAGTAATTTTAAATCTTAGTAAAGTAAAATAAAAAATATGGCAAATCAAAAATTAGCCAGTGAAATTATCGGTAAGATATTTCGTAATCCGGATATGCAATACGGCTTATCCGTATTTGAAGGCATTAAGCCGGAGTTAGTGCTTGAATTTTCAGAAAAAGACGGAAAATATTATTTAAAGTGCCTGAAGAGAAATAAAAATTTGGTAGCCAAGCCGGAGGAAATTATCCGCCAGCTCATGGTTTATAAATTGATTAATCAATATAAATATCCGCTTGACCGAATTGACGTTGAGGTTGACGTGCAATTCGGCCGGGAAGTCGGAAAAAAACGAGCCGATATAGTTATATATCGCGACGACGGCAAAACGCCATATTTAGTGGTAGAAGTTAAAAAACCGGACGTTAAAGACGGACTGGGGCAGTTAAAAAGTTATGCCAACGCTACCGGCGCGCCCATCTTAGTTTTAACCGACGGGAAAATTCAAAATAATATTTTGAGGACTGATCCGAATCTTTTTGAAGATCTCTTGGAGATTCCTAAATTTAATGAAACCGTGGAAGACGTGCGCTCTAAAAAAATCGTTTATGAAGACCTTGAAGAAATCGCCAATTTAAAACAGCTGATTTACGATTTGCAGGAAGTTGTTTTAGCCAATAGCGGGGTTGATTCTTTTGATGAGATATTTAAGCTGATTTACGCGAAACTTTACGACGAAATTGAAACTCCCAGAAATGAAAATAGGCGATTTAGGGTTATGGCCGGCGCGACGAATAAGGAAAACTTAAATAATATTTGTCGTTTATTTGAAGACGCTAAAAGCCAATGGCGGGATGTTTTTAAGGCCAATGACGAAATAGAAATTCCGGAAAACGTAGTCGTGCCGGCGGTTTCTCTTCTGCAAAAATATCGGCTTTTCGGCTCAAACCTGCAGATTATAGACGATGCTTTTGAATATCTTATTAATTTGGACGCTAAGGGAGAAAAGGGCCAATATTTTACGCCGCGGCACGTAATTGATATGGCGGTAAAGATGCTAAATCCGACCTCAAAAGATTTTATTATTGATTCGGCGGCCGGCAGCTGCGGTTTTTTGCTGCACGCCATGCAATATGTTTGGCAAAACGAACTGACTAAAGTTAAATATGGCGACAGTTATGATGTTAAGCAAAAAGATTATGCCGAAAAGCATTTGTTCGGCATTGATTTTGATCCGCGCTCGGTTAAAATCGGCAAAGCCATGATGCTTATCGCCGGAGACGGGAAAACCAATGTAACTTATGCTAATTCTTTAGATTCGGAAATTTGGAGCGAAGAAACGAAAGCGCGCTTCCGTCCGTTTTTGCGGACATTTAAAGATAGCGAAGAAAGTCGGAGAAATCAGGAAAAGATGAGTGATTTTAATTTTGACATAGTTTTAACCAATCCGCCGTTTGCCGGAGAAATAAAAGGAGTTTTACTTAACCGGTATGATCTTGGCTTTAAATGGGATAAAAATTTTGAAAAAACTTCAAAGCATCAAAATAAAGTTTCGCGCGACGTTTTATTTATTGAACGCAACTTAAATTTTTTAAAGCCGGGCGGGCGCATGGCCATAGTTTTACCGCAAGGAGTATTAAATAATACCCAGATGGAATATGTCCGAAAATTTATTTTAACTAAAGCTAGGCTTTTAGCGGTCGTCGGTCTGCACGGCAATACCTTTAAGCCTCATACCGGTACAAAAACTTCGGTAATATTTTTGCAAAAATTGAACGAGGGCGAAGAAGCACCGAAAGACTATCCGATTTTTATGGCGGTTTCTAAAAAGGGCGGGAAAGATACATCCGGGGAATATATTTATAGAAAAGATAAAGATGGAAATGTTATGTTTAATATGGAAGGTAAGAAAATTATTGACCATGATTTGGATGAGATTGCGGAGGAGTTTGAGAAGTTCGCGAAAGAGCAAAAAATTAATTTTTAATTATGACTGAATTAGTAAATATTTGGTTTTATACATTAAGTACATCTGCGCAGGTGCTAGCCGCCTTAGTTGGACTTTTTGCTGTATTTGTAGTTTATAAATTACAAGGGCTAAGCTCTTCCCTCGAGGATGTGCGGAATATTACCGTAAAAATTCTATCTCATTTTTCTCTTAATACAACGGATTTTACTAAATATAGCGAGGAAATGCTTGGCGTAAAATCTGACAGAGAATTAATATTAGTATTCAATAAAATTTTAGAAGTGCGCGACAAAGAACCAGATAAACTGGGGATAAAATCTTACCCTATTAAAAGTAATTTATTTCAAGAAAAGTATTATAACTTAAATAATGAGACAAAAACTTATTATGAGAAAAAAGTGGAATTAAAAGAGGATATATATAAAAGACTTAAAGAAAGTCTTATTTTTGGATTTATTTTAATTTCTGTTTGCATCCTTGAATTAAGTTTTACTAATTATTTGGTTAACTTTAAGGTTTTATTTTTTACTTCCATAGCTATTGTTTTGTATATGATATCAATTTTAAAAAATATTTATTTAATTTCTGCTTCCTAAAATGATTATTTACTCAATAATCCAAAAATCAAAACTTGAAGGCGCTTTGCGGATTGATGCTGAATATTATCAGCCGGAATATTTAGAATTGGAGAAAAGGCTAAATTCATTAAAAACAAAAACTATAGATGAAATTTGCGAGTCTGTTATTAGTTTTGGAGCGTATTCACTTACAAGTAATATAGTATGGAAAAATGATGGGGTGCCTTATATTAATGTTGGCGACATCCATAACGGATATATTAATTTTAGCAATGTTAAATATATTAGCGAAAAAGTTGATGGGATTTTGAATAAATCAAGGGTAAATAACGGCCAAGTTTTACTGACAATGGCAGGTACGATTGGCAATGCAGCCGTGGTACATAATATTCCTCGGCCAGCCAACGCTAACCAAGCGATAGCCAAGATTACTCCGCTCAAAGGTATTTCACCATACTATCTAGCGGCATTTTTAAATTCAAAATACGGCCGATTACAAACACAGCGAGAAATAGTCAGTAGCGTTCAGGCAAATATTTTTCTTGGAACTATTAAAAAATTCAAGATTCCCGTTTTTAATAACGCGGAAACCAAGGAAGTGGAGCAAAAATATAAAAACTTTCTTAACGAGCTTGAAAACTTAAAAACTTTTTACGCGCAAGCCGAAAGAATACTTTTTGAGGAATTAGAATTAGTTGATTTTAAGGCAGATAAAAGCTTATTTTCCGTCGTGAATTTATCCGAGGTAGAAGATGCCGATCGAATAGATGCCGAATATTTCCAGGAAAAATATAAAAAGTTGGTAAAAAAAATAAAATTAAATAACGCAAAAAGACTGGGAGATTTGGTTTCAATAAAAAAAGGTTTTGAGCCGGGAAGTGAACAATATTATGAAGAAGGAAAATTATTTATTAGGGTCAGCAGTTTATCTGTGAATGGAATTAATTTAACGGACGAAAAATATTTAAGTGAAAAATTGTATAATGAATTAAAAGATAATTATCAGCCCAAAGTCGGAGAAATTTTATTAACTAAAGATGCTACGCCCGGAATAGCTTATACCGTTAAAGAACCGGTTGAAGGGATAATGTCGGGCGGGATTTTAAGATTAAAAATAAAAGAAAATATCAATGCGGAATATTTAACCCTTTGCCTAAACTCTGTTATTGGGAAAATGCAGGCGGAACGGGATTCCGGCGGATCGGTTATCGCTCATTGGAAACCTGAACAAATAAAAAACATGTTGATTCCAATTTTGCCGAAAGAAATTCAAGAAAAAATTGCTGATTTAGTACGGCAGTCGCACGAAGCGAGAAAAAAGGCCAAAGAGTTATTGGAAGAGGCAAAATTAAAGGTTGAGGAAATGATTGAGAATAAAAAATAATTATTTATAAAATATGTTGAAAAAATTGAAATTAGAGAAAAAACATAAAGTTAGTTTAAAGTTAGAAAAAAAGGGTGAAGCAGTATCGCTAAATAATGAGCCAAAACACCCGATTAAACTCAAGCTTGAAAAAAAATAATTTTAACTAAGATAGAGCTTACGGAATGATTTGGAAGGGTGAGAGAGTTAATATTAATGAAATTTATCAATCCAATAGCGATCTTAAAATTATCAAAAACAGGTTAAATGGCCTGTTTTTGTTTTACTTTTAATTTAAGCGAAAATAAGGTATAATAGAAGTATGTTTTTAGATTTTATCCAAATTATTATTGGTAAATATGCAGTTATAAATTTTTATGCCAACCGAAAATACCAATGAACCAATAGTAGAAACCCCAACTCCGCCGGTTGAGCCTGCGGCAGAGCCTGCTATTCCGATCGTGGCACCTGTGCTAACTCCGGAAGCTCAACCGCCTGCGGCCGAAACTCCGCCGCCGCCGGCAGAGCCGGTTAACGCGACAAACACCTCACCCCCCGCCGACGCTGAAGCTATGGCGGGCGAGCAACCCTCTCCTTATCAAGGAGAGGGAGCAAAGCAAACCGGCCAACCCTCTGGAGAGGGAGCAAAGCAAACCGGCATAACCGCTTTGCTTATGAAAGCCAAAGAGAAAATTCAGTTTAGGAAGCGGGCGAAATTGGAAAAGATTATGGCGCTGGCGCAAAGCCGGGGAAAAATTACCAATAATGACGCGCAAAAACTTTTGCGCGTGTCTGACGCTACGGCTACGCGCTATTTAGCCGAACTGGTAAAACAGGGGAGATTAAGGCGGGTTGGGCCGGCCAATAACGCTTTTTATGAAATTAACGGCTAATTCGCGGGTCAGTTGATCCGCGGCCGCGGCTCATTTCCACCATTTGAGCCTTAAACTTAAATATATGCCTAACTACGATTGGTATGCCCAGCTTATTAAGCCCGCCTGGTCGCCGCCGGCCTGGCTGTTCGGCCCGGTCTGGACTTTGCTCTATGTTTTAATCGCGGTTTCTTTCGGCAAAGTATTTTTAATGGCCTGGCAGAAGCAAGTCACCCTGCTAGTGGCTTTGCCCTTCGCGCTTAATTTGCTGTTTAATTTTATTTTTACGCCCATCCAGTTCGGCTTGAAAAATAATCTTTTGGCGGCGGTTGATATTCTTCTGGTTTTAGGCACTTTAATTTGGGCGATGATCGCGATTTGGCCGCATGCCAGATGGATCGCCTACGCGCAGATTCCGTATTTACTTTGGGTGTCGTTCGCCACGGTTTTACAGCTAACCATAACTTATTTAAATAAATAATTTTTTTAAAAACAATTTTATGCCAATGCAAAAGTATCTGAAAATCGCCGGGTTTATCGCGCTGGTTATTTTGGTTTCATATTTCGGCATCATGGCCATGCTTACGGGCATGGGCAATAAATCTTACAACACTTTGTCCGTGGAATCGGGTGCCGGCATGGGAATATTCCAAACCGCGGCGCCGTCAATGAAATCCGCTCCGATGTTTTCCGGCGAAAGCGCTAGGGATTCGGCCGCGACCATAGAGCAAGCGCTAAGCCCGAGCTCGGTGGTTCAGCCGATTGATAAAAAAATCATAAAAACCGGAGACTTAAGCTTAAAGGTTGAGCGCGCGGAAACCGCGGCCGAGAGCATCACCAATATCGCCAAAGTGAACAAAGGCGAAGTGGCCGGCTCCAATTTTTACGAATCCACCCGGGGCGTAAAATCCGGCTTTATTACCGTGCGCGTGCCGTACAATAATTTTGACGCCGCCTTTGCCGAAATAAAAAAAGTCGCCACTCAAGTCGTTTCCGAGTCAAGCAATTCCCAGGACATAACCGAGCAGTATATTGACCTGGAAGCGCGGCTTAAAAATAAGCAAGCCGAGGAAGTGTCGTTTGCCGCGCTATTAAACCGCGCCGGCAAGCTTGAAGAAATAATTTCCGTAACCAGAGAGCTGGCCAGGGTGCGCGGCGAAATTGAACAGCTTCAGGGCCAACTGCGCTATTTAAATTCCCAAACCGATATGTCAACCATCACGGCCAGCTTAAGCGAAGACGTGGAAATCGCGGCGGCCAGCCAAGATTGGCGGCCCTGGCAGGTAATTAAGCTTTCGGTTAAACAGCTTATAACCGCCGGCCAGAATTTCGTTGACGGCCTGATCGCTTTTTTGATTGTCGTTCTGCCCATGCTCATAATTTACGGCCTGATAATCTGGGCGCTTTACCTTATCGGCAAAAAAATTTATAACCGGACTAAAGGCTTATAGTTGAAAAATAGAGAATCAGTACCGGCGATTTTATAATTTATTTTTTTAAGCATAAAATAATATGATCTATCTGCTTGACCTATTGGGCACGCTGGCTTTTGCCGTGGGCGGAGCCTATAAAGCCAAAGGCAGAAAATTAAATTTATTCGGCGTGGTTTTTTTAGGCGCCATAACCGCGGTCGGCGGCGGCACGATCCGCGACTTAATCATCGGCCGGACGCCGCTATTCTACCTTAGAGATTCTAATTATCTCTTAATCTGCTTATTGGCCGGACTGGCGACATATTTGCTCCCCAATTTTTTTAAAAAAACTTATTCCATTTTCCGCTTGATTGATTCAATCGGCTTGGCGGTTTTCGTGATCATCGGAGCTTCTATCTGCCAATCTTTTTTATTTAACGGCGCGATCCTGCCGACGGTTTTATCCTCTTTCGCCTGCGTATTCTTAGGCATGCTGACCGGTTTCGGCGGCGGGGTTTTGCGCGACGCTATCATGGGCGATACGCCCTTTGCTTTAAAGCCCGGGTCAAATTATGTTTCCAGCGCTTTTTTCGGAGCTTCCATTTATTATTTTTTAATGTTTTTCAATAACAATCTGGCGATATTCATATCAATTATTACTACTTTGGTTTTACGGGAAATCGTGTCAGAATACGGGATATATAAAAAGCTAGTAGTTAAAAAATCATTTTTTAATAAAATCTTTAATAAGTAGCATGGATAATCCAATTAACCTTATAAAATTTAAGGCGGCGCTCGAAAAAAATAAAGAAATTTATCTGCGGATTAAGGCGCGGCCGGGCGCGGCTAAAACCGGCCTTAAAGAGATTATGGCGGACCAGACCATTAAAATAGATATAGCGGCGCCGGCCGTTAAGAATAAAGCCAATCAAGAATTAATAAAATTTTTAGCCGGACAATTTGCGGTAAATAAAAATAATGTTAAGATAATCAGCGGAGCGGGGGAGAGGGTTAAATTAGTAAAGATAGTAAAATAATAAAAGAAATGGATTGCGGATCAAGTCCGCAATGACAATAAATTGGAGATTGCTTCGTCGCCTCGTAGATGCGGGGCTCCTCGCAATGACAAATAAAAATATGCCAGATAAAACCAATCAAAAAAATATTCCGCTTCATGTCGGTATCATCATGGACGGCAACCGGCGTTGGGCGCGGGAAAGGAATTTGCCGACTTTTGAGGGGCATCTTTTAGGCTATGAAAAAATGAAGCAGGCGCCGGAATGGTTTTTCTCCCGCGGCGTAAAAATTTTATCATTTTACGCTTTTTCCACGGAAAATTGGAACCGCCAGCCGGTGGAAGTGAATTATTTAATGAAGTTACTCCAGAACGCGGTTGAAAATAATTTGCGCGCTTTGGCTAAAAAGAACGGCTATAAAATTTTAATCAGCGGGCGCTTGGAAGAATTGCCCGGAGATTTGCCGGCTAAATGCCTGGAAATAATCCAAGAAACCAAAGCCAACAATCAGGGGACTGTTAACGTCTGCTTGAATTACGGCGGGCGGGCGGAAATAGTCGACGCGGCGCGCAAGCTGATAAAAAATAAAGTTGAGCTTGAACAGGTGCACGAAGGCATGATAAAAAAATATTTATACAGCCCCGATCTGCCGGATCCGGACATAATCGTGCGCACTTCGGGCGAACAGCGGTTATCCGGCTTTTTAACCTGGCAGTCGGTTTACAGCGAATTATTTTTTATGAAAAAATATTGGCCGGATTTTGAAGAGTCGGACGCCGAAGCTGTTATAAAAGAATATGAGAATAGGAACAGAAGGCATGGAGCAAATTGAAATTCGCGGCTAAAATCCTTTCTATTTTCCGGAAGGGTTTTTTTGTTGAATAATTATGGTTATTTTGCTAAACTTTGTTCATGAATAATCAAGCTAAAACTTCGCCTTTGGCCGACCGGCTGCGGCCGGAAACTTTAGAGGAATTTTTAGGCCAGGAAGAGATTGTCGGCCAGGGGAAAATGCTTAGGCAGGCCATAGAAGCGGATAAGGCGCCGTCGATGATTTTTTGGGGGCCGCCGGGCTCGGGCAAAACCACCTTGGCTTATATTATCGCTAAACATACCAAAGCGGAATTTATCAGGTTCAGCGCGGTAACCAGCGGGGTGAAAGATTTAAAAGAGGTGATTAAAAAGGCCAGAGCCAACGCCATTGAAGACAGGAAAACCGTTTTATTCATTGACGAAATCCACCGCTGGAACAAAGCCCAGCAGGACGCGCTTTTGCCCCATGTGGAAAAAGGAGTAATAACTTTAATCGGCGCCACTACGGAAAATCCCAGCTTTGAAGTGCGCGGGGCTTTATTGTCGCGCTGCCGCGTGTTTGTTTTAAAGCAATTAAGCGCCGAGCAAATTGGAGAAATTATCAAGAATGCGCTTAAAGATAAATTAAAAGGGCTGGGCGAAGCGGCCGTAAAAATAAGCGCTGAAACCATAAATATGCTGGCGCTGATGTCTAACGGCGACGCGCGCACGGCCTTGAATGTTTTGGAATATGCGGCCGCGCTGGACGCCGATATCACCGCCGACATTATCAAGCAAGCTTTTCAAAAATCATATTTGCTTTATGATAAAGACGGGGAAGAGCATTATAATATAATTTCAGCTTTGCATAAAGCCTTGCGCGGCTCGGACGCGGACGCGGCGCTGTATTGGCTGGCGCGCATGCTGGAAGCCGGCGAAGATCCGCTTTATATAGCGCGGCGCTTAGTGCGCTTCGCTTCCGAGGATATCGGCTTGGCTAATTCGCGCGCTTTAGAGCAAGCCGTGGCCGCCTATCAAGCCTGCCATTTCATCGGCCTGCCAGAATGCAATGTTATTTTAGCCCAGGCCGTTGTTTATCTGGCTAAGTGCGAAAAGTCTAATGAACTTTATACGGCTTACAATCAGGCGGCGCATGACGTCCATGAATTAGGCAATCTGCCCGTGCCTTTGCATATCCGCAACGCGCCGACCAAATTAATGAAAGATTTAAATTACGGCAAAGATTATAAATATTCGCCTGACTACGGCTATAAAGAAAAGCAGGAGTATTTGCCGGAAAAGCTGAAAAATAAAAAATATTTAAAATAAAATTATGGATTATTCTAAACCATCAATCGCTCTGCATAAAAAATTCAGAGGGAAAATTGAAATCAAAGCGAAAATCAAGCTAAAAACCAAAGATGATTTGTCGCTGGCTTATACGCCGGGCGTGGCCGCGGTGTCTTCGGCTATCGGCCGGGATAAAAAATTATCCTGGCAATTAACCAACCGCGCCAATCAGGTCGCGATCGTTACTGACGGCACGGCGATTTTAGGCTTGGGCGATTTAGGGCCGGAAGCGGCCATGCCGGTTATGGAAGGCAAGTCGGCGATTTTTAAAGAGTTTGCCGATATTGACGCGGTGCCGCTATGCATCAATACGACCGACACGGAAGAAATTATTAATTTTTGCAAGCAGATTGAGCCGAGCTTCGGCGGCATAAATCTAGAAGATATTTCGGCTCCGCGCTGTTTTGAAATTTTGGAGCGGCTGGAAAAAGAATTGTCCATTCCGGTTTTTCATGACGATCAGGACGGCACGGCCATCGTGGTTTTAGCCGCTTTGATTAATGCCTGTAAAGTCATGGGCAAAGCCATGAAAAATTTGCGGATCGTCATAAACGGCGCCGGCGCGGCCGGCATCGCGGCGGCGCGCTTGCTTTTAGCGGTTGGCGTTAGCGATTTGATTTTACTGGACAGCCAAGGCATAATTTGCGCCGGCAGAGAAAATTTAAATCCGATTAAATGCAAGTTCGCTTTAAAGACTAATAAGAAGAAAATTAACGGCGGTTTGGCCGACGCTTTGCTCGGCGCCGATGTTTTTATAGGCCTGTCCAAGCCGAATTTAGTGACCGCGGCCATGGTTAAATCAATGAACCCGGAGCCGATTATTTTCGCCATGGCTAATCCTACGCCGGAAATTATGCCCGACTTGGCTATAAAAGCTGGAGCCGGCATAGTTGGCACCGGCCGATCGGATTTTCCCAATCAGATTAACAACGCTTTGGTTTTTCCCGGAATTTTCCGCGGCCTGCTAGACAACCGGGTAAAACAGGTAACGACTAAAATAAAAATTAAAGCGGCTCTGGCTTTGGCCGGCGTCATTAAGCCGAGTAAAAATCAGATTTTGCCTTTGATTACGGATAAGAAAGTGGTCAAAGCCATAGCTAAAGCGGTGAGATAAACATAATTTGTCATTGCGGCCACCGAGCCGCAATCTAGTAATTAGCCGCAGGAAGATGAAACCCAATCCAACCGATTTACCTATTACTCATTTGAACATTTATTTATGCCTGTTTATATATATTATCATCCTGTCGCTCCGCTAGGGTTACTTTCTTATAACTAAGAAAGTAACCAAACCTGCCTGCCGGTAGGCAGGGAAGTTTTGGGGTGCCTCAATTGGCTATCACGCCAATTAATCTTCCTGCTGTAAGCCATGTCGCCAATTCGTCACCCCAAACCCCAAGGTGATTTTAATTTATTTATTGAATTATATATGGAAAAGCCCAAACTTCTGCTTCATATCTGCTGCGTCGGCTGCGGCGTTTATGTCAGCCGGCAGCTTAAGCAGGATTATGATGTAATACTGTTTTTTTATAATCCCAATATTTGGCCGGAAGAAGAATATAAAAAGAGATTGGCCGAAGCGGAAAAAATAGCCGAACAATTTAATTTGGAGTTGATTAAAGGCGAGTATGAACATGATAAATGGCTTAAGGCGGCGCGCGGGCATGAAAGCGATCCGGAAAAAGGCCAGCGCTGCTTAATCTGCTATAAGTTCAGATTAGGCGCGGCCGCGGCCATGGCTAAAAAAATAAACTGCGCTTATCTGGCAACCACTCTGACCACCAGCCCGCATAAAGACGCTTCGGCTATAAATAAAATCGGCGAGCAGGCGGCCGGGGAATACGGCTTGAAATTTTTAGCCGGCGATTTTAAAAAGCAAGACGGCTTTAAAAAATCAGCCGCGCTCGCCAAAGAACTAAATTTATACCGCCAGAATTATTGCGGCTGTGAATTCAGCCGTAAGGAATAATAAGTTATAATTTGTCTTTCAGCGGTTTTTTATGTTATAATTTAAGGAGTTTTATATATAATACATAATTCTATGCTACCAGAAAAATGGCAGGAAATAGTCGGCAACATTAAAGACAATTTTAAAGTTGAAGAGAGCGGCAGCGAGCATCTTAACGACGAAGGCGGCGCGGATGTTGAATATATAGTTTTTAACGGCCCTTTGGGCAGAATGAGATTGGAGTTTGTTTCCAAACCGGTAATTTTAGATAAAAAAACCAAATATTCAAACCGCATCGGTTCGGAAACGGTAATTGATTATATCTACAGCCCGGATGAAAAATCCCATAAATTAAAAGCCTATAAATGGGATGAGGCGGTAAACGATTGGCTGGAAATGGAAGCTAAAAAGTTTGATTTATAAAAGCTTTAAAAACTTTTTTAGAAAAAGTTTTTCCCCCTCCGGGGATAAATAATATTTTCAAAAAATATATTGTATCAAATAAAATTTTATAGCGGGCAAACCTGCCTGCCGGTAGGCAGGGCCCTACGGCCATAAAATTTTAATTTGATGATTTCCGACTTTAAAAACTTTTTCCCCGATGAGCGGGATAAACAAAAAATATATGGACAAAAAACAAGTCACCTTGATTTTTCTGTTAGCGATTTTATTTGCACTGGTTTTGTATTTAATTTTTACTTCAGGATCAATCAAAGAGGCGGGTAAGCCCGCGGAGCAGACAAAGCAGGATAATTCCGCTTTGCTGGAAAACGATTATAAGCTAAAGGCTAAAGAATTTTTTACGGCTTTTGAAAATTTAATCAAGGACAGCAGTTTTACCGAAGAAAACATTACGGAATTGAAAAATAAATTGTTAAGCTTAAAAGTGCCGGTAAAATTTAAAGAGCTGCACATACAATTTGTCTTGGCTTTGACTAAAATGGAAAATTATTTCAGGCAAAAAGACGAGCAGGAAAAAAGCAATAGCTTGCAGGCGGTTAACCAGCTAAAGGCTGACTATAGCTGGTTAAATAAATAAGCCATAAATTTTTTATTTGATAGAATATTTACATGAAATTAAATCGTCTTCTGCCATTAATTATACCTTTAGCGGTTTATGCTTTGGCTGAAATGTATTTTTTTTATCCCAAGCTGATTTATCTGGCCGTTGTTTTAATAAATTTGTTGATATTTTTCGCGGTTTGGCAGTTTTGCCGGGCGAGCCAAGTTGATAAAGAGTGGTGGAATTATTTAATCTTGCCGGCCGTTATGTCTACGGCCGTTATGGCCTACTCGGTTTTTTTAAGCTCTAAAGCGGCGATTCAGCTGCTGTTTATTTTAAATTTGGTGTTTTTGTATTTTTATTTGCGCTATATTTATTATTATCTTTTAAGCCCGAGCCAATACGAAATTTTCAGCATAGAGAATTTTTCTTCTTACGTTAGCTGGTTCAGTTTTTTTCTTTTTTCGGCCACGATATACGGCTTACAGTCATTTTTAAATTTACCGATTTTCCGCCTGGCGTTAATTATGCTAGCCGTAGCGGCTTTAATCGTTTATCAGGTTATCTGGGTGAATAAGATTGATTTTAAAAAAGGTTTGCCCTATATTTTAATTAGTTGTTTTATTTTAGTTGAATTATGCTGGTCAATTTCTTTTTTGCCTTTTAATTATAATATTTCCGGGCTTTGCCTGGCTATTTGCTTTTACGTGATTATCGGCCTGATTAAAAACCATTTGCTTGATAAATTGGATATGGCCAGAATAAAAATGTATTTAATTTTAGGGTCAGCCAGTTTATTATTAATATTATTCACGGCCCGGTGGCTTTAGCGCGTTTTAATAATTAATTTTTTTAAAGCTATGAATTATATAAAAGAATTTTTTAAAAAACATAAATTTGTTTTTCTGGCGGTAATTATTTTAATTTTAGGAATTGGCGGCGGCTTATTCGGCGATATAATCGCTAAGTCTTATTTGTTCGACGCCTCGTCTGGTTTTTCTTTCGGTAATTTTGATTTTTCCCAGGGGCAATTCAGGGATCAGGGCATAGTAATCAGCAATGCTAAAAATGTTATCGTGCAAGAGGACGTAAAAATAGAAGAAACCATTAATTCGGTTGGCGCCAGCCTGGCCGGCATTTATAAAAAGCAGAAACTTATTAAGTCAAGCAATGTTTTTTCTCCGAATAATTTTTATAAAATAAGCGACGCGGCCGGGCAGGGCTTTATCATAACTTCGGACGGCTGGATAGTAACTACCTTAGCGCTGGATAAAATCTACGCCGATTATGTGGTTATTACCAAAGATAAAAAAATATACCAGATTGACAAAGCCGTTAGCGACAGTGCTACCGGATTTAATTTTATTCATGTCGCGGCCAGAGATTTCCCGGTGAGGAAATTCGCGGCCAAGCAGGATATTAAGAGAGGCAATTCAACTGTTAGCGTAAATTGGCTGGAATTAAGCTGGGTTTCTTCAGTTCTCGGATTTAAAGAAAAAAGCGGGCTCGTAGAGTCAAGCGATAATTTTTCCACCAAGTTAATTTTAAATAATGGCGTGCCGGAGGAGTTTAAAGGTTCGGTTGTTTTTAATTTGGCCGGCGACGCTTTAGGAATAGTTGACGCCAAAGGAGAAATTGAGCCTATGGCGCATTTGGCGGCCGTGGTTAATAGTTTGTTTAAAAATAAAGCTATAATCAGGCCGAGTCTGGGAATTAATTATATTAATTTAGCGCTATTTGTCGCTATAGATGAGCAAAATAATTATTGGCAGAAGGGCGTAATTATCTATAAAGATCAAAAAGGCATCGCGGTTAAAAAAGGCAGTCCGGCGGCTTTGGCCGGTTTGCGCGAGCAGGATATTATAATTTCGGTTGATAATGTTAATCTTGATAAAAGCAACGGTTTGGCGGATATTATTCAGAGCCGCGCGGCCGGAGATAAAATCAATTTAGTGATTATGCGCGATGGCGTTCAAAAAGAAGTTGAAGTTGTTTTAGCGGAGCAGAAATAGAAAAAAGCGATAAATCACAGCCTGCTTAGCCTAAGTTACGCAGGTTTTTATTTTAAGCGGTTTATGTTATAATAATGAGTATTAGATACGACATTTTAGCTTACACAAAATTTATTAAATTTTCTACTGCGCCTGCCTGCCGGTAGGCAGGGAACTCGTCCGCCTATTGGCGTCCTCAAACAGTCCTCGCACGAAAATTTAACAAATTTTGTGTAAGCAATCGATGGTAAGTAATAGTGTTTATGAAGATAAAATCCATTAGAAATGTTAAAAATTTGGCGGGCAAGGCTGTTTTATTGCGCGCTGACTTGAACGTGCCGATGAAAAATCGCCTGATTAAGAGCGAATATAAAATTGTAGCGACGCTACCTACCATCCGCTATTTATTAAGGCATAACTCAAAAATAATCATCGCTACCCACATGGATAAGGATAATTCGGCTAAACCGGCGGCTAAAAGATTAGCCGAGCTTCTAAATAAGAAGATACTATTCCTTAATGACTGCGCCGGCAGAAAAGCCAAAGAAGCCGCGGGGAAAATGGAAAATAGGGACATAATTTTTTTGGAAAATTTGCGCTTTAATCCGGGCGAGGAAGAAAATGATAAAAAATTCGCCAGGGAGCTGGCCGGCTTGGCTGATATTTACGTCAACGATTCTTTCGGCGTTGACCACCGCGACCACGCCTCGCTTAGCGCCATTAAAAAATATCTGCCTAGTTACGCCGGCCTGCTTTTAGAAAAAGAAATTTTAAATTTGCATAAAATTTTAGAGCCTAAAGAGCCTTTGATTGCCATAATCGGCGGCGCTAAAATCCAGACTAAAATTTCCTTGATAAAAAAATTAGCTAAAAAATCCTACCGGGTTTTAATCGGCGGCGCTTTGGCTAATAATTTTATCGCCGCCCATGGTTTTAAAATCGGCAAGTCGCTCGCCGATAAAGCCAGCATAAAAATAGCGGCCGAGCTGGCTAAAAAATATAAAAATATCCTTTTGCCGGTTGACGTTATCGTGGCTAAAAAAATTAACAGTAAAAACGCGGAAGTTAAGCCGGTCAACCAGGTAGCTAAAGACGATATTATTTTAGATATCGGGCCGCGGACGGTTAAATTATTCGTAAATTTTATCAGGCAGGCCAACACCATAATTTGGAACGGCCCGCTGGGCTATTTTGAAAATGAGCATTTTAAGCACGGCACTTTGTCCATCGCCCGCTTCGTGGCCGCCCGCTCCACCGGTTCGGCTTTCGGCGCGGTCGGCGGCGGCGAAACCATTGAAGCGCTGAAGCTTACTAAAATGGATCATTATATTGACTGGATTTCCACCGGCGGGGGAGCCATGCTGGCTTATTTAAGCGGCGAGAAGATGCCCGGGCTCAAAGGGATTGTGAAATAATTTTTTTTAAAATATTTATTAATTAAAAAAAGTTTATGAAAAAATTAAAGTTCGGAAAAATGTTCGTGGCTATAACTTTTTTTATCATAACAAGCGTTGTTGGTATTTTAAGCGTTTTGTCAGTTAAAGCGACCGATGATCTCTCTTGCGCTCAAGTTATTACTCCGGCTCAAAATTCCACAACCGGTGAATGTAAAGATTTTTCTACTCCTTGCGATGTACCGGTCGGATGGAACAAGGTAGAAAGTTGTCCGATTTCTTCGGATAAATTAACTATTACTGTCCTTTCGCCGAACGGCGGGGAAACATGGGCAAAAGGAACAAAACAGACGATTAAGTGGCAAGACAACACGCCCACGCCGACATGTACCAACTCAACCTCTTCTGGTATTTCCTCAACTTGCGCTGATAATGCGCGTTTGTATGATATCAATCTAGTCACTTATTCCTCGCCTTGCCCGGCAGGTATGGCTTGCGTGCAATCTGCTTCCGCTATCTACAAAATTGTTAAAAATATTTCTGTCAACTATTACAATTGGATTATTGGCGCGATTCAAGAACTATCCGACGGACTTGTTCCTGAAGGTTCTTATACCATTCAAGTTTGCCAGTCTGGCACTTCAACTTGCGACTCAAGCGATAGCTATTTTAAGATTGCCGATCAGCCGAAGGTATGTGCTGCTTGTGTCGGTGGAGCAGATACCGGGAAGACAGATGCAAATGGTTGCCCAATTTATTTATGTCCGGGGCAAACATGTGGTGTGCCTGTCTGCAAAGATGGTTCCAAACTTTATGATACCGGAAAAATAAACTCTTTTGGCTGTATAATTCATGAGTGCGTAAGCCAAACTTGCAGCAGGCCTGTCTGTGATGGCGGCAATTTTATCAATACAGGAAAAGTAGATTCAAGCGGCTGTACGGTTTATTCATGCCAAGAAACTAATGTTATTTCCGAAAAGGTGAAATGTTGGTTTAAAGGCTCGCAAACCGAACAAAAGTGTTATGCCGCGGTTGATAATGATGGCCTTAGTTGCTCCGGCAAAGAATCTTGCATTATGGATGTTGTTAGAACTAAAGGAGAAAAAATAACCTGGAAAAGTTCTTGCGGCGGTTATGCCTATACGACGATGGATGGAACCGGCGGATATGATGGGCGCGGTGAGTATGCGGAATTTAATTGCGTCCCTGCCGCCATTCCCTCTGATGTTTCTACCCTTCCTGCTACCACCAAAGTCCAGGCTCCAACCGCAACTCCTAAAATAACGGAAAATAAAGTAGAAATAATTGAAATGAAATATATAGCCAAAGACATGGCTGACGACAAATACGACTCTATTCTTTCCGAGCTTAAACAGCTTCGCAATATCGTTAAAGAACAGCAGAATGAAATTAAATATTTAAAATCATTAGCCAGCGATTTAAAAGATTTATCGGAAAAAATGAAAAATGCGATTAATGATTTTATTACTTACGGCGTTGACGCTAATACGGTGAAGCTGGGCGCCGGCGAGAGGGCGGCGGTTATTAATTCTTATAAAGCGGCCTTCGCAAAATTACCGGAAACCGAAGCTGAATTAACCGATGCCATTAAAATCGCCAATGGCCGATTTCCGTCATTGATCAGCGATAAAGCCGAGAAAGCGGCTAAAGAGCAGTTTATTAAAATTTATAAGAGAGTTCCGGATTTAAATGATCCTAAAGATAATGTCGCTATTAAAGTTATGGCTTACGGGCTAAGGCAGAAAGCGGAAAACAGGAATTTAAACAGCGAAAAGTCCGGCATTAAAACTTTCAAGAGTATCTACGGCTATACGCCGAAAACCACCGAAGATTGGAACACCATGCAAGCCATTACTTATTCAGGCGCGGCTCGCGAGAAAGATTCTGACGGCGATTTATTGTCCGACGAGATGGAAGCGCAATATGGAACTAATCCGAACAAAGCCGATACCGACGGCGACGGCTTTAAAGACGGCGCAGAAGTGAACGGCGGCTTTAATCCGAAAGGAGAAGGCAAGTTATAATTTTAATGAATAATAATTAACGTGGGGCTAGCACCCCTTAAAATCTATGATTCCCAACAAAATCGTAACAATTTTCATCGGCGTTTTTTTAACGCTCGGTACAATTTATCTGGGTATTTTAAGCTGGAACGCGGTTAAGTCCCATGATTATATCGGCGTCAGTCCTAAAGAAAGCCATTCTTTTTATATTACCGGCGAAGGCAAGGTGACCGGCGTGCCTGACATAGCTAAAATTCAGCTGGGCTACAGCGTGGAAAAACCGACCGTGGCCGCGGCGCAAAAAGATAACAGCGATAAAATGAACGCCATGATAGACAAGCTGAAAAAAGATTTTCAAATTGACGTTAAAGACATCCAGACCGCCAATTATTATATTTCGCCACAGTATGACTGGAATGACAGCAAACAAACTTTAAGGAGCTATTTAGTCAGCCAGAGTTTAAATGTTAAATTAAGGCAGATGGATAAAGTTTCCAAAATCATTGAAGCCGCCGGTTCAATCGGCTTAAACCAGGTTGGCAATCTAAGCTTTGAGATTGATAATCCGGAAAAATTAAAGCAAGAAGCCCGCGAGAAAGCTTTGGCGCAGGCCAAAGAAAAAGCCGAAGCTTTGGCTAAGGTGGTCGGCGTTAAACTGGGTAAAGTCATTTCTTTCAGCGAATCAGCCAACGACAGCCAGCCGGTGCCGCTCTACGCCATGGATAAAGCGGCGGCAGGCATGGGCGGCGGCGGAACCGCGCCCGCGGTTGAAGCCGGCAGCAATGAGATCACGATATTCGCTACGGTGCAGTATGAGATATTATAAACCTTTAAAAACTTTTTTTAAAAAAGTTTTTAATATTTTCAAAAAATATAAGGTATCAAATAAAAATTTTATAGCGTGCAAAGCCCTACGGCCATAAAATTTTTATTTGATTACAAATGATGTATGCCTAAAATAAAAAAAATTACGGCCCGCGAAATTTTGGATTCGCGCGGCAATCCGACGGTGGAAACTTGCGTCTGGCTGGATAATGGCGCGCGCCTTAAGGCTAGCGTGCCTTCGGGCGCTTCTACGGGCGCGCATGAAGCCGTGGAATTGCGCGACGGCGATAAGGCCAGATACGGCGGACTGGGAGTTTTAGACGCGGTTAAAAATGTTGAGCAGAAAATCGCGCCGAAATTAATCGGCCTGGAAGCCGGCGATCAGGAAAAAATTGATGATTTAATGGTAAAGCTGGACGGCACGGAAAATAAAAGCAAGCTGGGCGCTAACGCTATTTTATCCGTATCGCTGGCTTGCGCTCGCGCCGGCGCTTTGGCTTTGGACGTTGAGTTATATGAATATATAAGCAAAAGCTATGCCTTAGGCATAACACGCTATACTCTGCCCACGCCTTGCTTTAACATTTTTAACGGCGGCAAGCACGCGGATACTAATTTGGATTTTCAGGAGTTTATGATTATTCCGGTTTTGGACGCCAGCTTTAAGGAAAAGGTCAGAATCGGCGCGGAAATTTTTCACTCTTTGGGCCAGGTTTTAAAAAGGGCCGGTTTTGACACTGACGTCGGCAACGAAGGCGGCTACGCGCCTGACATAGTTTCTTCCATCCAGGCCATTGAATTAATCATGGCCGCGGCCCTAAAAGCCGGGTTTAAGCCGGGAAGCCAAATCGCTTTGGGCGTAGACGTCGGCTCGTCCCAGCTTTATAACAAAGCTGACGGCAAATATATTTTTAAATTAGACCGAGCCAGCTTTACCGCGGCTACCTTAACCGGCTTGTATTACGAGTGGTTCAGAAAATATCCGATTATTTACATTGAAGACGGTTTGGCCGAAGATGATTGGGCCGGCTGGCGGGAGTTAAATAAAGAGCTGGGATCAAACGTTATGCTGGTCGGCGATGATTTGTTCGTAACCAATCTTGAGCGTTTAAGGCAAGGGCTAAAAGAGCGCGCGGCCAACGCTATTTTAATCAAGCCCAATCAGGTCGGAACTTTAACTGAAACCATTAATTGCGTTAAGCTGGCTAAAAAACATAATTATAAAATCATCGTCTCCCATAGAAGCGGCGAAACCACGGATGACTTTATCGCTGATTTGGCCGTGGCGGCCGGCGCTGATTATATTAAAGCCGGCTCGCTCGCTCGTGGCGAAAGAGTGGCGAAATACAATCGGCTGATGGAAATTGAAGATGGATTAAAATGACAAATAAATTCTATAATTGTCATTGCGAGAAGCCCTGTACTCAGGGCGACGAAGCAATCTAACGTACTATTTATTATAATTACAGATTGTTTCTGCAATAAAGATTTATTTTATTTAAACTGTTTGTGAGATTGCTTCACCCCGAGTACGGGGTTCGCAATGACAGATTTTACGTTTTTTATGCCTAAACAAGAAAAATCAGATAAACCGTTAAAAAATATCCTGCCCATGATTCTCGTCATCCTTGACGGCTGGGGCCTGGCCGCGGCGAATAAAGGCAATGCTATTTTTTTATCTAAAACTCCGACCATGGACGGCCTAATAAAGAAGTATCCGAATACCAAGATTTACGCCCATGGCAAATACGTCGGACTGCCCGGATTCCAATCAGGCAACAGCGAAGCCGGCCATATGAATATCGGCGCCGGACGCGTAGTTGAGCAGGACGCGGTTAAAATTTCCAAGAGCATTAATGACGGCACTTTTTTAAAGAATGCCGGTTTTATTGAGGCAATCAGGCATGTTAAAAAAAATAAAAGCCGGCTCCATTTAATGGGCATGATTTCCAACGGCATGAGCGCGCATAGCGATCCGGATCATTTATTGGCCTTAATGTCTTTAGCCAGAGAAAAAGGCGTGGGAGAAGTTTATCTGCATTTGTTTACCGATGGCCGGGATTCGCCGAAATATGTTTCGTTAAAATTGATCGCGGATATTCAAAAAGCCTTTAAAAACGGCGAAGCCATCGCTACGGTTATGGGCAGATTTTACGCCATGGACAGAAAAAAGGCTTGGGAAAGGACTAAAGAAGCTTATGATGCCCTGGTTGACGGCGCGGGCAGAAAAGCCGAAAGCGCCCAGGCGGCCATAACCGAGAGCTATAACAGGGGCGAAAGCGATGAGTTTGTTGAACCGTATATTATTATGAAAGACGGCCGGCCTTTGCCGAGGATAGCTTCGGGCGATAGCGTGATATTTTTTAATTTAAGGTCCGACCGGGCCAGGCAGTTAGCCAAATTTTTTGTGCAAAAAGACCTTTGCGAGCTTAATAAGTCCTGCTTTACCAGAAAAAAATTTCTTAAGGATTTATTGTTTGTGGCCATGACTGATTTTGGGCCGGATTTAGACAGCATTTTAACCGCTTTCCCGTCGGCTGATTTAAAAAAGACTTTGCCGATGCAGCTTAAGGATTTAAGGCAGCTGTATATCGCGGAAACGGAAAAATACGCCCATGTGACTTATTTTTTAATGGCGGCTTTGCCGATCCGGTTAACGGCGAAGCCAGGCGGGTTATTCCTTCGCCTGACGTAAAATCATATGATGCCACCCCGGCCATGAGTTCAAACGGCTTGACTAAAGAGATATTGGATAATTTAGCTAAAAAAAAGTACGATTTTACGGTTTTGAATTTTGCTGCGCCGGATATGATCGGCCATACGGGTAATTTATCCGCCGGCATAGAATGCTGCCATGAGGTTGATAAATGTTTGGGAGAAATCGTGAAAGCTTATTTACGAGCGAGCGGCACTATTCTTATAACCGCGGATCATGGCAATATTGAAGAGATGGTTAATTTAAAAACTGGAGAAATAGATACCGAGCATTCAAGCAACCAAGTGCCGTTTATAGCGGTAAATAAAAATATGGCCGCTAAGGCTAAATTAAGAAGCAACGGAGTCTTGGCCGATGTCGCGCCGACAATATTAAAATTACTGGGTTTTGATCAGCCGGAAGAAATGACCGGACAGAGCTTAATAAAATAATTTTCAATTTCAAAAAACATTTATGGCAGAAAAAAAACAACAAGCGCGACCTAAACCGGTAGTTTTAATGGTTCTTGACGGCTGGGGCATAGCTAATCCCTATACCGGCAACGCTATCAGCCAAGCCAATACACCAAATATAAAAAGTTACATCGCTAAGTATCCGGCCATGGCTTTAGTGGCTTCCGGCGAAGGAGTCGGTTTGCCATGGGGAGAGTCGGGCAATAGCGAAGTCGGCCATTTGAATTTAGGCTTAGGCAGAATTTTATACCAGAATCTTCCCAGGATCAATAAAGCTATCGCCGACCGCAATTTTTATAAAAATAAAATTTTACTCAAGGCGATTGATCATGTTAAAAATAATAAATCAAAATTGCATTTTCTCGGCTTGGCTTCCAACGGCTGCGTTCATTCTTCGCTGGAGCATCTTCAGGCTTTAATCGCTTTAGCGGCGGAAAAGCAAGTTAATGAATTTTATGTTCATGCGATTTTAGACGGCAGAGACACGCAGTTTAATTCCGGTTTGAATTTTATTAAAGAAGTGGAGGCGTCTCTAGCCGGAACTAAAGGCAAAATCGCTTCTCTCCATGGCCGGTTTTACGCTATGGATCGGGATAATCACTGGGATAGGACGATTAAATCGTATGAAGCTATGGCGCTAGGCGCGGGTGAAAAAAGCGAGTCGGCGGAGAAAGCGGTTGAAGCCAGTTATGAAAAAAAGATATATGACGAGGAGTTTATGCCGACGGTCATAACCGCGGACGGCAAGCCGCTGGCTAAAATTGAAGACGGCGACGCGGTAATATTTTTTAATTACCGCCCTGACCGGGCGCGAGCGCTTACCAAAGCTTTTGTTTTGCCGGGCTTTGAAAAGTTTAAGCGTAAAAAATATTTGAATATTCTTTTCGCCACCTTCGCCGAATATGAAAAAAATTTGCCGGTGGAAGTGGTTTTCCCTCCGGAAGTTTTAAAAAATACTTTGGGCGAAGTTTTGTCCGGCGCCGGCTTAAAGCAGCTGCGGATCGCGGAAACGGAAAAATACGCCCACGTGACTTATTTTTTTAACGGCGGCCGCGAAACAAAGTCCGAAGGCGAGGACCAGATATTGGTTCCGTCCCCGGCCGTGCCGAGCTATGACCTTAAGCCGGAGATGTCGGCTTTGGAAGTGACCGATAAAGTGATTAAGGCGATTGAAGAGGACAATTACGATTTTATTTTATTGAATTTCGCCAATACCGACATGGTAGGGCATACGGGCAATTTAAACGCGACTATCAAGGCGGTTGAGGCGGTTGATAAATGCGTCGGCAAAATTGTTAATACGGTTTTAGGCAAAAGCGGCTTGTTGTTTATTACGGCTGATCATGGCAATGCTGAAGGACTGTTTAATATGCAAACCGGGCAAATTGATAAAGAGCATTCGGCCAATCCGGTGCCGTTTTTGATTATCGGCAAAGATTACGAAGGTAAAAGCTTGTCTTTGCCCGACGCGCCCGGCGGCGATTTAAGCCTGCTTCAGCCCCAGGGCATGCTGTCCGACGTGGCGCCGACGGTTCTTAAGGCCATGGGGTTGGAAAAACCAAGCGAGATGACAGGGAGAAGTTTAATATAATTTTTATGTCTATTTTAGTTATAAATTCCGGCTCAACCTCGGTTAAATATAAATTGTTCGCTGGCGATGAAACGGAAATTAAGCAGGGAGAAATCACCGGCGTTACCGATCATCAAGCGGCGTTAAAGCAAGTTTTAAGGGATGTCGGCGGGCTGCAGGATTTAGAGGCGGTCGGCCATCGGATAGTGCATGGCGGGCATAAATTTTTTAAACCGCTGGTAATAAACCAAGATAATTTTTTGGAATTAGAGCAGTTTAATAATCTGGCGCCTTTGCATAATCCTTATAATTTAGCCGGCATTAAAGCGGCGGTTGGATATCTGCCGCAAATTAAGCAGGTGGCGGTTTTTGATACGGCTTTTTACGCTGATTTGCCGGAGATTTCCCGCCTTTACGCCCTGCCTAAAGAAATAAGCGAAAAATATAAAATTTATCGCTACGGCTTTCACGGCACTTCGCATAAATACGCTATGCAGGAAAGCGCTAAACTGCTTAAAACGGAAGTTAGTAAAATCAGTTTAATCAGCTGCCATTTGGGCGGCGGCTGGTCAATTACGGCCATAAAAAACGGCCGGCCGATTGACACTTCTATGGGCCTGACTCCGCTTGAGGGTTTAGTGATGATGACCAGGGCCGGAGATATTGACCCGGGAATAATTTTTAAGCTTTTGGAAGAAATGCCGGAAGAGATAAACCGGGATAAGCTAGCCATGGTTTATGATTTATTGAATAAGCAGTCGGGCATCAAAGGCTTGTCCGGCGTTAATGATTTCCAGCAGTTGCTTAAAATGGTGTCGCTCGGCAGCCAAGAAGCTAATCTGGCTTTTGATTTAGCTATTAACCGTTTAATAAAATATATCGGCGCTTACTGGACCGAGCTGGAAGGCAAAGCCCAGGCGATTGTTTTTACCGGGGCTATAGGCGCCGGCAATCCGCTGACGCGCAACCAAGTGATGAAAAAAATAAAATGCTTGGGCAAATTGCCGATGCTGGCGGTTAAAACCAATGAGGAGCTGATGATAATGAGAGAAGTAAAAGAATTGATTGGTAATCATTGATAATGGCAGTAGGCAAAGGTTTGGCTTTGTAATTTTTCTCGTTGCGGAACTCGCCCGAGATTACTCGGGCTCAGACCTGCCTGCCGGCAGGCAGGCAGTCCTCACTTCAAAAAATGACAAAGCCAAACCTTGATGCATACACGATATTTATGATAAAAAAATTATTCAGCGGTGAAATAAACAGCATTACCTTGGCCGCCTTGCTGGTCGGCGGGTCTTCTTTAGTTAGCCGCTTGCTGGGAATTTTTCGCGATCGTATTTTGGCCGGGCAATTCGGCGCCGGCGATACCTTGGATATTTATTACGCCGCTTTCCGCATCCCGGATTTAATTTTTAATTTATTGGTTTTAGGCGCTTTGTCGGCCGGCTTTATCCCTATTTTTACCGCCTTGATTAAAAGCCCTTTGGAGAAAATAAAATCTTTGCTGGGAGGAGACGAACGTAAAGAAGCTTGGCAGTTGGCCAGTAATATTTTAAATATCCTGGGCCTCGGGCTTTTGCTTTTGTGCGGCTTGGGCGTGATTTTCGCGCCTGGGGTTATGCGCTTAATTACTCCGGGCTTTAGCCAAGAGAAAATGGATTTAACCGTAAGTCTATCCAGAATTATGTTTTTGTCGCCGATATTTTTAGGCATTTCCAGCGTTTTCGGCGGGATTCTGCAGTCGTTTAAAAGGTTTTTTGTCTATTCAATGTCGCCGATATTTTATAATATCGGCATAATCATCGGCGCGTTATATTTTGTTCCGCTTTGGGGGATCTATGGTTTGGCCTGGGGCGTGGTTTTGGGCGCGGTTCTGCATATGGCGGTGCAGCTTCCGGCTTTGCTGGAGCTAGGTTTCAAATATAGTTTTAAATTTGAAATTAAAAATCCCAGGGTAATTAAAATTTGGCTGATGATGGTGCCGCGGACTATGAGTTTGGCTATTTCGCAGTTGAATCTCCTAGTTATTACCGTAATCGCCTCAACTTTAGCCTCGGGGTCGCTCGCGGTTTTTAATTTTGCCAATAATCTGCAGTCTTTTCCCGTGGGTATTTTCGGCATTTCTTTCGCCATAGCCGCTTTTCCCGCCTTAGCGGCTTCGGCTTTTGATAAAAAGAATTTAGTCAAAGATTTGTCTTTGACGGTCAGGCAGATATTATTTTTTATCATTCCGTCAACGGTTATTTTATTGGCTTTGCGCGCGCAAATTATCAGGGTTATTTTAGGCACCGGCAAGTTTGACTGGCAGGATACGCTTTTAACTATTGATACTTTGGGTTTTTTCGCCATATCGCTTTTCGCCCAAGCCTTGATTCCGCTGTTAATCCGCGTTTTTTACGCGCGCCATGATTCTAAAACGCCTTTTTTTATCGGCTTCGGGTCGGCTTTGATTAATATTTTTCTCTCATTTAGATTTTCACAAAGCCTGGGCGTGGCCGGATTGGCTTTGGCTTTTTCCATAAGCAATGTATTAAATTTAATCTTGCTTTGGGCTTGGCTGAATCTTGAAATAGGCAGGATTGATGAGCTGAAAATTCTTATTTCAACAGTAAAATTTTCTTTAGCCGCTTTGGCCGCCGGCTTAGCGGTTCAGGGGGCTAAATTGGCGATCGGCAGCAAAATAGATTTGGATCGGTTTTGGGAAGTCGCGGTTCAAGGCTTGGCCGCCGGCTTGGCCGGACTGCTGGTTTATGTTTTGGTCTGCTATATTTTAAAAAGCGAAGAATTATTTAATTTTTGGTCGTCCTTAAAGCGCCGCCTGGCTGGCATTAAAAAAATTGAAACTCCCGACCGGGGAGAAGCGCGGGGAATCTAAAAATTAGTTGACAATTTATTTTAATCGCATATAATTAAAGGCAGAGAATTAAAATTTTATCAAACGGGCGATTTTCGCGGAAAATATTTTTTATTTTTTTTATTCAACATATTCCATTTATGTCAAACGATAAAAAACCGACCAACGGCGAAAACGGCAATCATAAAAAAAACAACGGGGAAAGCCATGAATTAATTCCTAAAACCGTTGAGCCGAAAAAATTTTTGTTTGTTTCGCTGGAAAGCTTAAGCGGCGATTTGGCTTGGAGCTTGGTTAAAGAGGGGCATTCGGTTAAAGCTTATATTAAAGCTAAAAGCGATGCTGACGTTTACGACGGCTTTGTGGAAAAAGTTGATTCTTGGGAAGCTTATAAAGACTGGGCGGATGTCATATTGTTTGACGACGTCGGCTTCGGGCCGATCGCCGAGAGATTAAGGAAGCAGGGCAAATTAGTCATCGGCGGCAGCGCCTATACGGACAGATTGGAAATAGACCGCGAATTCGGCCAGGCCGAGATGAAAAGCCACGGCATTAATATCTTGCCCAGCTGGCAGTTTAATAATTACGCCGAAGCCATTGAATTTATAAAAGCCAATCCCGCCCGCTATGTTTTTAAGCCTTCGGGCAATACGCCTTCCGGCGGCAAAGGCTTGTTATTTTTAGGCCAGGAAGAAGACGGTAAAGACTTGCTGGAGCTTTTAGAGCAGAATAAAGACGTTTGGCAGAAAAAAGCGCCTCTGTTTTTACTGCAAAAATATATTACGGGCGTGGAAGTGGCCGTGGGCGCTTATTTTAACGGCCATGATTTTATTTATCCGATTAACGTGAATTTTGAGCATAAAAGGATTTACCCGGGCAACATCGGCCCGTTCGCCGGCGAGATGGGAACTTTAATGTATTGGAGCTCGCCCAATAATTTGTTCCGCGCCACTTTGGAAAAAATGCTGCCAGCTCTGAAAGAGTCCGGCTATGTCGGCTATGTTGATATAAATTGCATTGTTAACGGCCGGGGAATTTACCCTTTGGAGTTTACTACCAGATTCGGCTATCCGACGATTCAGATTCAACTGGAAGGAATCTTAAATCCGACCGGCGAATGGCTGTATAAAATGGCTAAAGGCGAAGATTTTGAATTAAAGACCAAGCGCGGCTTCCAGATCGGCGTCAGAATTTTAGTGGAATCTTATTTTTCCAAAGACGATGGCTCTGATATCGTGGATTTATATCATGACCTGGCGATATCTTTTAAAAATCATCATAATCTTGAAGGCTTGCATATTGAAGACATTAAAAATGATAAGGGAATTTGGCGGGTAGCCGGAGTCTCCGGCTGCTTATTGGTGATAACCGGCAGCGGCACGACCGTGGAAGACGCCCGCCATTTGGTTTATGGCCGGGTAAAAAATATAATTATTCCCAATATGATCTACCGCACCGATATCGGCTCGCGCTGGGCCGTGGATTCTGACCGCCTGCATACTTGGGAATATTTGAGATAATTTTTATTTTTTCAATAATAATTAACAAGAACTGATTATAGCTGGTTCTTGTTTTTATTTGACCAAACAGCAAAAAACTAGTAGGATTGAGAGTGTAGACGCAGGTTTTTAACCTGTTTTTGTATAATAAATTATGGATAATATACGCAATTTTTGCATCATCGCCCATATTGACCACGGCAAATCAACCATGGCTGACCGCATGCTGGAAATTACCGGCACGATTGAAAAAAGAAAAATGAGAGATCAGGTATTGGATCGCATGGATCTAGAAAGAGAAAGAGGCATCACGATTAAGCTGCAGCCGGTAAAAATGGATTACCAGGGATATGCTTTGAATTTAATTGATACGCCCGGGCATGTTGATTTTACTTATGAAGTTTCGCGCAGTTTGGCGGCGGTTGAAGGCGCGGTGCTGCTCGTGGACGCGTCGCAGGGCATCCAAGCGCAAACTTTGGCGAATTTGTATCTGGCCTTGGAGCAAAATTTAACCATAATCCCGGTAATCAATAAAATTGATTTGTCGGCCGCCAATGTAGAGAAAACCAAAAAAGAAATCATTCAGCTTTTAGGCTGTTCAGCCGAGGAAATTATTCTGGCTTCAGGCAAAACCGGCCAGGGCATAGAAGAAGTTTTAAAAGCGGTTATAGAGCATGTGCCGGCGCCCTCCTACGCTGAAGCTTCGGAGGGCAAGCCGATTATTGTGGCGGCTGAAAATGCACCTCTTAGGGCCCTGATTTTTGATTCAACTTATGATGAATATCGCGGCGTGGTGGCTTATATCAGAGTTTTTGACGGCCGGATTGAAAAGGGCGATAAAATAATGCTCTTGGCCACCAAAGCTAAGAGCGAAGCGTTGGACGTGGGGATTTTCAAGCCCGAATATAAATCTACCGGAGAATTAAAAACCGGCGAGATCGGCTATATCGTGACCGGCTTTAAAGATGTCGGCGAGTGCCGCGTCGGCGATACGGTCGCTTGGCTGAAATCGGAGAATAAAATTAATCCGCTTAAGGGCTATGATGAAGTAAAGCCCATGGTGTTCGCCGGAGTTTTTCCGCGCGAAGGCAATGAATTTGACGAGTTGAGGGAAGCGATTTCCAAATTAAAATTAAATGACGCGGCCCTGATTTACGAGCCGGAGCATTCCGAGGCTTTAGGCTTTGGCTTTAGGTGCGGTTTTTTAGGACTCTTGCATCTGGAAATTTTTCAAGAGCGCTTAAGCCGGGAATATAATTTAAATTTAACGGTTACCATTCCCAGCGTAGCTTACAAGGTTTATAAAAAAAATGGCGATAACGCGATTATCCGCAGCCCGCAAAAACTGCCCGACCCTTCGGCGATAGATAAAATTGAAGAGCCGTGGGTCAGTCTGGATATTATCGCGCCCAAAGAATATATCGGAGCGATTTTGAATTTAGTGCAAGAAAAACGCGGCGTTTATAAAAATACCGAATATATTGACGAGAGCCGGGTGATTTTGCATTACGAAATTCCCATGGCGGCGATCTTAACGGATTTTTATGACAAGATTAAAAGCGCCAGCTCCGGCTATGCTTCCATAAATTATGAATTTAAAGGCTATCAGCCGGCCGATGTGGTTAAAATGGATATTTTAGTGGCCGAAGACGCGGTTGAGGCTTTAGCCATGATAGTTTATCGCGACGATGCTTTTAAGCGGGGGAAAGACGTGGTTAATACTTTAAAAGAAACTTTGCCCAAACAAATGTTCGCTATTAAATTGCAGGCGGCGGTCGGCGGGAAAATTATCGCGGCCGAAAGGATTTCCGCCATGCGCAAAGACGTAACGGCTAAATTATACGGCGGCGATGTTTCGCGCAAAAGAAAATTATTGGAAAAGCAGAAAAAAGGCAAAAAGAAGATGGAAGCTCACGGCAAAGGCAAGGTGGAAATTCCCAGCGATACTTTTGTAAAATTGTTAAAAAGGTAAAACAACTAATCTGTCATTGCGAGCTTCTCTTAAGAAGCGAAGCAATCTCACGAAGATTAATGATTATTTTAAATAGCCACTTTAATTTAAATGTGTCATAAGTGAGATTGCTTCGTCGCGAATGCTCCTCTCAATGACAATAATATTATGAAAAAAAAACCTTTCCAAAGAATAATCTGGACGATTATCAGCATCATGGTAATTTTTTCCATGCTGGCCTGGACCGTGGGCGTGTTTTTTTAATTTTGTTGAAATTAGGTTATTTGGAAAATTATTTTTATCGCGCATACGAAAATGTAGCAGTTTTTACGAAAATTATCACCTGAAAAATATACTGAAAAATAATTTTCGTAAAAACGCACAATTTTCGCCTAAGCAGGAAAAATAATTTTCCAAATAACCTTAGCATTTAAATATGTCTAGCAGATGGGAGCTTAAACCTGTTATAGATAATGATTTTATCAAAAAAAATCCTGAATATAATAAAATTATACTTCAGCTGCTTTTTAATAGGCGGTTAACCGATAAGCCGGAGATTGAATCATTTTTTCAGCCTGATAAAATCGGCTTGTCCGATCCGTTTTTGTTTAAGGATATGGAAGCGGCCGCGGCTTTAGCCATTAAGCATATTAAAGAGCAAAATTTAATAGTAGTTTACGGCGATTATGACGCTGACGGCGTAACAGCTACGGCCGCCTTAATTGAAATTTTAAATATTTTTAAAGCGCGCGCCGGCGTTTATATCCCGGGCCGGGCCTCGGAAGGCTACGGCTTAAATAAGAAAGCGATTGACCAATTAATTAAAATCGGAGCTAAATTGATAATTACGGTGGATAACGGCATCCGCAATAAAGAAGAAGCCGCTTATGCTGAAAGTTTAGGCTTGGATATTATTATTACCGATCATCATGAGCCGCCGCCGGATAAAAATGATTGGCCTGATTGCCTGATCATTAATCCCAAGGCCGAAGATTACGCTTATAAAGATTTGGCCGGGGTGGGCGTGGCCTTTAAATTCATTCAAGGCTTAATTAAACTTTCCAAACTGGACGAACAATTAAAAAACAAATTGGCGGAAAAAGTTTTGGATTTGGTGGCTATCGGCACGGTGGCCGATATGGTAAGCCTGCTCGGCGAAAACAGGACGCTGGTCAGCCGAGGTCTAGAAATAATTAACCGGCGGAAACGGCTTGGCATAGACGAATTGATAAAAATAGCGCAAACCAACGGCTATGGAAATAAAAAAATAAATTCATTCCATATCGGCTGGCAAATTTCCCCGAGGTTAAATTCGGCCGGCCGCTTAGACCATGCCAACACGGCTTATGAGCTTTTAATCACTAAAGATAAAGACGAGGCGCTGGCCATCGCTAAAAAGCTGAACATAAAAAACGGCGACCGGCAGAAAATAACCGAAAATATAACCGCTTATTGCCGGGAGATTATTGAAGAAAAAATGTCCGGCGATAAAATTTTAATAGTCTGTTCGCCGAATATTGCCGATGCTTCGGCCGAGAGTTGGCCGGAAGGCGTAGTCGGGCTGGTAGCCGGACGCTTATGCGACGAGTATGCCAGGCCGGTTTTAGCAATTACTAAAATAAAAAATGAGATAAAGGGTTCGGGCCGAAGCATTGATGAATTTAATATTATGGAAGCGATTGAAGAGTCCGGCCGGTATTTGGAAAAATTCGGCGGCCACGCGGCGGCTTGCGGCTTTACCTTGAAAAATGAGGAAGTTTTGGAAGAATTTGCCGAAGAAATGAAAAAAATTGCCGGTAAAGCCTTGGCTAAAGTTGAATTGGTTTCTAAGATTTTGATTGAAGCGGAAATTAATTTGCCGGATATCAACGACGAGTTGTTGGAAGCTTTGGAAAAATTTGAACCGTTCGGCGAAGATAATGATAAGCCGAAATTTTTAAGCAAAGGCCTGGAAATAGCCGATAAAATTAATATGGGAGCTAACGCCCAGCATATTAAATTCAGGTTTGGCTCAATCTGGGCCGTGGCTTTTTCCCAGGCGGAAAATTTAAAAGATTTAAAAATCGGCGATAAGGTTGACGCGGTTTATTATTTGGAATTTAATGAATTTAACGGCCGGCGGACGGCGCAGATGAAAATCGTGGATATTAGAAATGTTAGCTGTCATTGCGAGGAGCCGATAGGCGACGAAGCAATCTCACAAACAACTCGGCTGAAAAAAATTGTTTTTCCTGCTTAGATGAAATTTGTGCGTTTTTGCAAAAATTATTTTATTTTAATATTTTGTAGTTATAATTTTTGCAAAAAATCGCTACAATTTCATATGCGCGATCAAAACAATTTTTTTCAGCCCGGGAGATCATATTTATATGCAATACAATAAACTGACAATCTGTACCGACGGCGGCGCGCGCGGCAATCCTGGTCCGGCCGGCATCGGCGCGGTTATTCTGGATGAAAAAGGGGATGCGGCGGCTGAAATTTCCGAATATATCGGCGAGGCTACTAATAATCAGGCCGAGTATAAAGCATTGGTTGCCGGGCTAGCTAAGGCTAAAGAATTGGGCGCTTTAGAATTGGAAGTTTTTTTGGATTCTGAATTAGTGGTAAAGCAATTAAATCGGGAATACAGAGTTAAAGACAAGCAGCTTGCGCCTTTGTTCGTCCAGGCGTATAATATTTCTTTAGGATTTAAAAAAATTGTTTTTAAGCATATCAGGCGGGAGAAAAATGAGCTGGCCGATAAGTTGGTTAATCAAGCTTTAGATAAGGCGGGAAAATAAATTAGGGACAATTAGCTCAGCTGGTTAGAGCGTTCCGTTCACATCGGAAAGGTCAGAGGTTCAAATCCTCTATTGTCCACTGTCACTTAAAATTAAATAAAAATTTTAATTAAGGAGGGTGTGTCGATGAAAAAAGAAGTTAGTATTGAAAAATTGGTTAAAGATGCTCGCCGTGTTTTGGAAACCCCTTTTTGGATGCCGGAACTTTCATCAGGTGAATCATATGAAAGATTGCATGATGACCATGATGGAACTGGTGAAGGCGTACTGAATGTAACTTTTCTGCCAGACGGTGATGCTACGATTAGTATAGATATCCGTACGCCCTTGAGATTTCGTAATTGGCTAGGAGGAGGAATGAGTCTGCGAGTTAGAAACGCACTAATGCTGTTGGCTTGGGCTATCAAGCTTGATAATCAGATGCGATTATGACCGTTGTCAGTTGAAAATTAAAAGATAACTTTATGGCTACGACTAAATTACTCGTAGCCTATTTTTTAAAATTAAATTTTTCGTTTGACTTTTTCTTTATTTAATGTTAATATCTTAGTGTAATTTGTTCATTATATTTCGCTAATATCAAGGTAAGCGGATGATTACTCCGACGTTTATCGGAGAGGAAAGTCCGGACTCCAAAAGTGTTTTTACACTGGAAAAGGGCAGTGGATAACGTCCACCAAGAGTAATCTTAGGGAAAGTGCCACAGAGACAATACTAGTCCGCCTTTTCGGCGGACGAAAGGTGAAAAGTTTTCCGGTGTTTGCGTTATTTAGGATATCCGATTAACTCAAACTACGGGATTCGTCCTCCGGTGACGGAGAGACGTGGTAAACCCTGCCTGGAGCAAGAGCAAATCCACCTTCGCCGCACTATGCGCGGCTACGGAGGACAAGCCCTCGAAAGAGAAGCTTGTTCCACGAAGCTTCAGCGAAGTGGAAAAAAGTAGCTCGCTTGACTCTGGCGGCAACGCCAGGGCTAGATAGATGATCATTTAAACAGAATCCGGCTTATAGCTTGCCTTGATATTAGCGGAATATAAAATTTGCAAAATTTATCTCGTAACGCATAACAAAAAAATATCAGTTATGCGTTATTCGTTATTTATGAAACAAAGTGAATTATTTTTTTCATTTTTGCTCGTGCCGCTGGATTTTTTAATGATTATTTTAGCCGGCATCTCGGCTTATTATTTGCGTTTTGCCAGCCTGGCCACGGAAATCAGGCCGGTGATTTTCAGTTTGCCGTTCGGCGATTATTTCCAAATTTTATTGTTAATCGCTTTCGCCTGGCTGATTATTTTCGCTCTAGCCGGTTTATACAGCATAAAAGCCTCGCGCCGTTTAACCGCCGAAGTTTATCGGGTGATTTTAGCTTGTTCAACCGGGTTGATGCTGATAGTAATTATGATTTTCGCTTTTAGGGAGCTTTTTTCTTCCAGCTTCATAGTTTTAGCCGGCTGGCTGTTAGCCATAGTTTATATCAGCTTTGCCAGAATTATTATCAGATTGGTCCAAAGAATTTTATTAAGATACGGCATCGGCGTGCATAAAATCGTTTTGGTTGGCGATAGCAATACCGCCGACGCCTTAATCCATGAATTTTCCGGCCGAAAAAATTCAGGCTATGAAGTTGTAAAGCGCTTGAAAAATTTCAGCCTGGAAGCGGGGGAGGATTTAGCCGAATTTTTAAAAGCCGGCGAAGTTGATGAAATCATACAGAGCGACCCGAATTTAAGCAAAGCCGAGGCCATCCGGCTATTTGACTTTGCCGATGAAAATCATATTATTTTTAAATATGCCGCCGATTTGCTTGGCGCTAAAGTATTAAAGACCGAAGTTTCGGAAATCGCCGGCATACCGGTAGTGGAAGTTAAAAAAACGCCCCTAGAGGGCTGGGGCAGAATTATAAAAAGAATTTTTGATATTATTTTATCTTTGTTGTTTATAGTAATTTTCAGCCCGGTTTTTATTATTACCGCCGTTATAATCAAGCTTGATTCCCGCGGACCGGTTATTTATAAAAATGAGCGAGTTATAAAAAACGGCACTTTTAAATTATTTAAATTTAGGTCAATGATCTATCATTATTGCGTGGGCGAAGATTACGGCAACGACCAGGCTCTGGAGCTGGAAAAAAAATTAATTGAAGAAAAAAGCATTAAAACCGGCCCGGTTTATAAAATCGCCGATGATCCGCGCCTGACCGGCGCCGGTAAATTTATCAGGCGCTGGAGCATTGATGAACTGCCGCAATTTTTTAATGTTTTGCGCGGCGACATGAGCTTAGTCGGACCGCGGCCGCATCAGCCCAGAGAAGTGGCTAAATACGAGCGCCACCATAAAAAAGTTTTATCAATCAAGCCGGGCATCACCGGCCTGGCGCAGATTTCCGGCCGAAGCGACTTAAGCTTTGAAGACGAGGTTAAACTGGATATTTATTATATTGAAAATTGGTCTTTGTTATTTGATATCGCCATTATGTTAAGAACACCGTTAGCGGTTATAAGGGGCAGGAAAGTTGAATAAACCATCAGAAAAAAGGAGGCAAAAATGGCAGAAAAATGTAAATGTGGGCACGTACATTGTTGCCATGTACCGGTTATTGTAGAAATGGACATTGAAGATCGTTATGGCCGAAAAATTGGCAGAAGAATGAAGCGCAGGCAGTGCTCTAAGTGTAGCGGGTGGCTGGGCGATGAGCCTATCTAAGTAAGAAAAATTCTGACGCTATATGCGGAGGAGGGGCTGAAACGACTATATTCAGCCCCAAATTTTTTAAATTAATTTTTTACATATGAAAGTAGCTTTAATCCATGATCATTTGGCGCAAGACGGCGGAGCGGAAAAAGTTTTAAAAATTTTAGCCGAGATGTTTCCCGAGGCGCCGATTTATACTCTGCTTTACGAAAAGAAAAACGCGGATAAATATTATCGCCATCGCCGGATAGAGACTTCTATTATTCAAAGGCTTCCCGGCGGCGTTACGCATTATCAGTGGTATATGCCGTTTATGCCCATGGCCGTGGAATTTTTTGATTTAAGCGGTTATGATTTGGTAATTTCCGACTCTAGCTCATTCGCTAAAGGCGTAATTACTTCCAGCCATACTCTGCATATCTGCTACTGCCATACGCCGACGCGCTACCTTTGGAGCGATACCCATCAGTATATTCAGGAATTAAAATATAATAAGTATTTTAAAAAGGTAATTTTTTTGGTGTTGAATTATATCAGAATGTGGGACAGGCTGGCCGCCGACAGAGTTGATGAATATATCGCCAATTCGCGGTTCGTGGCCAAAAGGATAAAAAAATATTACAAAAGGGAATCGTCCGTGATTTATCCGCCGGTGGAAACGGATAAGTTTAAAATTGCCGAGCGAGCCGGCGATTATTTTTTAATCGGCGGCAGATTGGCGCCTTATAAAAGGGTGGACTTGGTCGTTGAAGCCTGCAAAAAAACCGCTAAAAAATTAAAAGTTTTCGGCGACGGCGTTGATTTGGCCAGATTGAAACAAATCGCCAACGGCGATAAAAACATAGAATTTTTGGGCTGGGTTGACGACGCGGCTAAAGCCGAGCTGTATAGCCATTGTTTAGCCTTTATTTATCCTCAAGAAGAAGATTTCGGCATTACCGCGGTAGAAGCTATGGCCTCCGGCCGGCCGGTAATCGCTTATAAGCGGGGCGGAGCCACGGAAACGGTTATAGACGGCGTTAGCGGAGTATTTTTTAACGAGCAAACCGTTGCCAGCTTGGCCGAGGCGATAAATAGTTTTGACAGCGCGAAATTTAAACCGGAAATTATAAAACAGCATGCCGAGCAATTTTCCGTCGCTAGATTTAAAGATGAAATTACTAAATATATTGAAGCATCATGGGAAAATTATAAAAATAATTAGATGAACCCCGTTAGAAATTTTGGTTTGAAATTTTTGGGTTCAAAAAATATGGAGCAACAAAATCAGAAAATTTCTAACGGGGTGAAAGTCGCCATAGATATAAGAACTCTGATGGACGCGCGCTATAGCGGCGTGTCCGAATACGCGTTTAATTTAATAAAGGAGATTTTAAGGCTGGATAATCGTAATGAATACCGGCTTTTTTATAATTGTTTCGGCGATTGCGCTAGCATGCCGGAGTTTGCCGGTAAAAACGTAGAAGTGATAAAATATAATTATCCCAATAAAATATTAAATTATTTATTTTTTAAATTTTTTAATTATCCTAAAATAGATAAAGAGCTGGAAGCTGATATTTTTTTTATGCCGCATATAAATTTTATCGGCATGTCTTCCGCCGGAAAAAGCTTAATTACTATTCATGATTTGTCATTTTTAAGATACCCGGAGTTTTTTAGCCGGCGCAAAAATTTTTGGCATAAAATGATTAATGTTAAAAAATTGATTAAGCGGTTTGATTATGTTATAGCCGTGAGCGAACATACTAAGCGGGATATAGTGGAATTGTGCGGCATAAGTCCGGATAAAATTAAAGTGATTTATCCCGGGCTGGGCGCTGAATTCACGGACATTAAAATAGCCGGCGATAAATCGGCGGCTATTAAGCGGAAATACGATTTGCCGGATAAATATATATTGTATTTGGGCACGGTGGAACCGAGGAAGAATGTTGACGGGATTATCAGGGCGTATAATCAATTACGAACCTGCCTACCGGACGGGCAGGGTTACGAGTTGCGAGATTATAAATTAGTAATAGTCGGCGGCAGAGGGTGGAAATCTGAAAAAATCTATAAAGAGCTGGAGCAGTCGGAATTTAAGGCTGACATTAAATTTTTAGGCTATGTGGACGCTGAAGATAAGGCTTATCTTTATAATTCGGCGAGCGTGTTTATTTACCCTTCATTTTATGAAGGCTTTGGCTTTCCGCCGCTTGAAGCCATGGCTTCGGGCTTGCCGGTAATAGCCAGCTATGCCGCCAGCTTGCCGGAAGTTGCCGGCGGCGCGGCGCTGATGGTCAACCCTTATAATATCAGCGAGCTGGCGCTGGCGATGCGGGAAGTTTTAACCGATGAAAATTTAAGGAATAAATTAATCAAAAGGGGATTAGAGCAGGCTAAAAAGTTCAGCTGGGAGAAAACGGCTAAAGAGTATTTGGAAATATTAAATAGTTTATAAATTAAATGGCGAGAAAAAATATTTTAATAATCAGGATTTTTTTGTGGCTGATATTAGCGGTAATTATCGGCTGGTTTGGCTATATGAAAATTGTCCCTAGCGGTCAGGTTAGCTATGACTATAATTTTCTTAGACCGAATTATTTTATCGGCAAGCTTACGCCGAGTGAGAGAGTTATAATTAATAAAACGGACGCGGAGATTAAAGGCGGACCGGTTTATTTTTCCCTGAAGACGCCGCGGAGATTTGAGCGGGCTAAAGTGACTGTAACGTTTAAAAATACTACCGCTTTCCCGATTATGGAAATCGGCCTCTTAAACAATAAAGATGCCTGGAGCTACGACCTTAAGCCTCTGCAGAATAAAATTATTGACCAGCTGTCTTTGGCTTGGCCGGCCGCGCCCGGGGAAAATGGAGCTAGCTTGTTTCAGCGCGAAAAAAAATATGATACGGTTGATAAATTTTTGAATAATTTGCCGCCGAGAGGTGAGATCGCTTTATATAATTATAGTATAAAAGATAATTTTTTGCTTGACGGCTATGAGCCCGGCCCAAAAAATAATTTAATTGATTATAAATTTCGCGGCTCTTACCAATTTTATACTTATGTAAAAAATGAAGAGCTTGATTACGTTTTTAATTTTATTGATTTAAATATTAATTCAGCCAGCGACCAGATTGAAATTAAAGTTTATTCTAAAGATGGCGCGGTTTATTCCGCTTACGCGGCCGATAAAAAAGCCGGCGATAGCGAGCGCCAAGCTGTTGTTAAAATAGCCGATTTGCCCGAAGGCGTTTATCGCTTTAGCGTTATCGCCAGCGATGATGTAATAACTAAAGGCATAACTACTAAGCAAAGCCGGTTCGCTTTAATCAATAAAGTCTGGCTGGCAGAGGGCAATAAAGCCAATCTGGCCCTGTTTACTAATAGCCGGTTAATCAACGCGCAAACCATTAATCCGGCCAGCCTGGGAAAGATTAAAGCAGGCGAAGTTTTTTTAGACGTTAATGAAACTTATAAGCAGCTGTCGGTAAAAATTTCAAACCGGCCGACTAAAATAGAGTTGCCTAAAAATGATATAATTATTTCCGGCGACGGCGTTTTTAGTTTTTTGGAAAATGGCTTATTTGACCCGAGATTTAAAAATATAGACGGCAATCTGGATATCAACGGGGAAGAAATAAATTATGTTTTAACGAATTATCAGGCGCCGGTTAGCTCCGGCGGCTGGCAAACCGCCGCGGCCGAATTTGATTTGACCAAAGCTTATCAAGAGAATGGCAAATATCAATTTTTAATTTCCATTCCTTCTCTTAAGGCCGAGGAACCGGCCGCGGGCGAAATAATTATAAAGGAGATTAAAGTTGACCTTTTAGGCACCTCATTGCGGCAAAAACTTAAAAAATATTTTAGCCGGCAGCCTGCCGAATAATATGAACCCCGTTAGAAATTACGCGTTAGCAGTTTTTCTCGCGGGTAAAATTTTAAGAATTAATGATTATGAAAATTTCTAACGAGGTAAACGAGATTAAACCCAGCGGTACGAAAAATTTCATCAATGATTTTTTTCATGAATTGTTTTATGTTCTGACCGGCGCCATATTGATTTTCGCCTGTTTGGAAATTATTTGGCCGGGAATTATTTTAGCTTATTTAAATTTAAACTATGCTTTGATATTTTGGCTGATTGTTGGTATAATAATATTGTCTTAGCCATTTTTATAAAAATTAGGAAATAGAGAATAAAGTTTTAAAGCCCTATTATGATGAATCGGCGCAAAAATAATTATTTTAAAAAAATATTTTTAAATCAGAAATTTTTAACCTTGCTCGGCCTGGCGGCCATTATTTTAATAAGTTTTCCCTTTGCTAAAAATACGCTTAAGCAGTATAGGATTAATAAAGAAATAAGCGAGCTTAAGCAGGAAATTTCCGGTTTGCAGAATAAAAATGTTGATTTAAAAAATTTTGTTTCCTATTTGGAATCGGATCAATTCGCCGAAGAGCAGGCCAGGCTTAATCTAGGCCTGAAAAAGCCGGGCGAAGAATTAACGGTGATAAAGACGGATGCCGGCGATACTTCGGCCGGTACCTCTTCCGGCGTTTCAATCTTTAATATTCCCGGCTATGAAAAAACAAAACCGGAAGCCAAAAAGCTTAATCCGGAAAAATGGCTGAATTATTTTTTTAAATAACTTTTGAAAACTTTTTTAGAAAAAGTTTTCAATACTTTCAAAAATTATACGGTATTAAAGAAAATTTTTATAGCGGGCAAAGCCCTACGGCCATAAAAAATTTTCTTTAATAGAATCAAGTGTATATGGAAAAAAATTTAGATGGCATAAAAAAATTAAATCCGGAAGAAATAAAGAAAAATCGCAAGATAGTATTAAGTTATATCGGGGAAAAAGATTCGGAATCCGCTAAAGAGCAAAAAGCTCCGGCCGCGGTTGCTTCGGCTTCTAACAAGGTTGACGGGATTAAATCAAATAGAATTTCTAACTTTAAATCAAAAGTTAAGAGTATGCTAGAGAGGCCGGCGCCGGCGTTAGATAATCAGGCGGATAAAATGGAAAAAATCAAGCAGGAAGAGTCAGTTAAAAAAGAGATAGCTGAAAAGGGCAAGCTCGAAGCCGAGGAAAAATTCAAGGCCGAAGAAGCCAGGCGTTTGGAAGAAGAAAAAGTAGGGCGGGAAAAAACCGAGCAAGAAGAATCGGCCAAGAAAGAAATGGCTAAAAAATCCAAACTTCTGGCCGAGGAAAAGGCTAAAGCTGAAGAAATTAAGCGGTTAGCCGAAGAAAAAGCCGGCCGGGAGAAAGCCAAGCAGGAAGAATCAGTTAAAAAAGAGATAGCTAAAAAGTCCAAGCTCGAAGCCGAGGAAAAAGCTAAGGCTGAAGAAGCCAAAAAGTGGAGCGAGAAATTAAGGCTGGAAGAAAAAATAAAAAATGAAGAAAGAATAATTGAAGATAATAAACGTTTGGAAAAAATAAAAAGAGATGAAGAAATAAAAAGAATAAAGCAAGAAATTAAATTATCCAAGATAGCGGCCGCGAAAAAAAGAAAAATAAAACGGCAGAAAGCCATAAAACTTTTCAGAAAGAATTTAAATAAAAAATTAGGTGAATTTTTTTCTATTGTTAAGCGGAATTTTGCTTACGGGATGTTATATTTATTTTTTTCTTTAATTATCGGCTACGCGGTTTTTTGCCTGCTGGTATTAAGATTTGATAATGATGATAATATTATCGGCAGAGCGGCGCGCGTTTTACCCGTGCCAGCGGTAATTACCAGCCAAGGTATAATAAATTATTATGATTTCCGCGATATAAAAAATAATAATTATTCTAATCTAAGTTTAGCGGGAAAAAAGAATAGTTTAGCCAAATGGGTGATTTTAAAAAATTTAAGCGGAAAATATAGTTTGCCGATTAATTCGCCCAGCGAAGCTTTTGCCGTGGCCTTCGCCGCGGACGAAGATTTTAATCAAGTGGGGCTATCCAGGATAAAAAAAATAAGCGAGCTTTTAAAAAACGTTGATAATTTAGAGCAATTGAACAAATACGCCGATGAATATAGCGAGGTAATTTATTATGACGGCGAGAGTGCGGCGGAAAAATTCGGGCCGGCGGTTTTTAATTTAAATTCCGGCCAGATCAGCGATATAATTTTTAGCGGCGACGGCTATTATATCGCGCAATTTATTGATAATGAAAACGGGCGGTTAGGCATAAAATATCTTTTTGTCGGAGCGAAAACTTTAGATCAATATGTCGGCGAGAAATTAGCCAAGATTAAAATTTTTATATTAGCCAATTAGGAAAATCGTTTCTAAAAATAAAAAACCAGCCCGGTTTATAGGGCTGTTTTTTATTGATTTATGAGCCGATGGTCGGGATTGAACCGACAACCTATGGTTTACGATACCATTGCTCTACCAGTTGAGCTACATCGGCGCTCTTTATCCGGAGCCTTATAGCGCGTAGTACGCGGCTCCAATATTTTACTTTATAAATACTTGCCCCCGGAGCATAAGCGCAGGGGGAGCTACATCGGCGCTTTTTATTTAAGCCTTATAAAATGCTATCTCGGCAAGTTTTAAACTATATCATATCTGGGAATAATATCAATAGCCGGCTCTTCGTAAGGGTGGGCTTTTTTAATTTCAGCAACTGCTTTTTCCACTAGATTTTTACGGCAGATGACCTGGATTAATTCTTCTTCAACTTTTTCAATCCGGCCGATTTTACCGATAGCCGGCCGCGCGCCCTTTATCGGCTTAAAGCGGCCGATCTGCCTGATGGAACCGCTGCAAAATTCATAATTTCCCTGGATGCCGGCGCCGGCGCGGCTTAAAGCTTGGCGGATTTTTTCCGCTGATGAAACCGGCACGCTGACTTGAATTTTTACATATTTGGATTGTTTAAGCATATGAGCGGGTAACGGGAACCCGCCTGCGCGCGAGACTGCGGCGGGCGAGAGCCGGAATAATTGCGGCTTATCTAATATTTATCCTGCGGAGCATAAGCCAAACAGGGAGCGGGTAACGGGAATCGGACCCGTGCCTAAACCTTGGGAAGGTCTCGTACTGCCATTATACTATACCCGCAATGATAATTTTCAAATCCCAATGACCAATTTTCAATGAATGATTAAATTAATAAATTTTCAATTGTTAGTCCTGCCTTGTGCAGGGAAAATTGAAAATTCATCTTTAAGTATGCTATAATTATATTTGTATGTTGAAGCAAAGTCAAACGGCGAGAGTAATAACAATTTTTTTACTAACCTTAACGCTGACCGCCATGGCCGGTAGTTTTGTTTATGCGGCTGAAGCGGCCGAAATCACAGCCAATCGCTCTTATTTTATAAATTTGGACAAGCAGACGATCGCCAAAGGCTATACGGTCAGCGCTTTTGCAGAAACGATTAAGCTCTCTTTAACTCCCGGAATATTAAGCCAATCTACCGGAGTGGACGCGGTTGAATTAAATGAAGCCATCGACGATCCCTGGCAATTAGAAAGAATCAGCAAGGTTTATCAGTTTGAATTCAGAAACAAAGCCGCTTACGATAATAAGAAGCCCTTTTATATCCAATTATCTTATGATAAGACCTCGGATTATTATAAGCAAGTTTATTATTATGATAAAAATTATTCTTCCTGGCGGCCTTTGCCCACGGTTGATTATCCGGATAAATCATTCGCGCGCTCTTTAATCCATCTGCCGTTCGCCCGCCTGGCGGTTTTCGCCAATCCGGAAGCTTTGGTCCAAGGCCGGGCCAGCTGGTATAAATATAAAGGCGGTTTATTCGCGGCTTCGCCGGATTTTCCCAAAGGTTCAAAACTGCGCGTTTTTAACACGGCTAACAATAAATTCGTTGACGTCATAATAAATGATTTCGGCCCGGAAAGAAAACTCCACCCGGACAGAGTTATTGATTTGGATTATGTAGCTTTTAAAAAAATAGCTTCTACCGGCGCGGGCATAATTAATATCAGAGTTCAGCCAATCAGCATTGTTCCGGAAAATAATAAAATTTTGGATATTGCCGAGTCCGGAGCTAAGGCCGAGCTCTTAATTACGGCTAAATCGGCCATAGCCATGGATGAGCAAACCGGCGAAACACTCTGGCAGAAAAACGCCACCAGCACTTTGCCTTTGGCCAGTTTGACAAAACTGGTGGCCATAAAAGTTTTTTTAGATACCCGGCCGACTTTAAACAGCCAAGTGGCTTACAGCCTTAAAGATGAGGAATATAATTATGAATACGTTAATAAATGGGAATCGGCCAGGCTGAAATTGCAAGACGGCGACACTTTAACCATTGAAGATTTACTTTACGCGGCTTTAGTCGGCTCGGCCAATAACGCGGTTGAAACTTTAGTGCGCGTCAGCGGTCTTGAAAGAGACGAATTTATATTAAAAATGAATCAGGAGGTTGCTCTCTGGGGCGCTACTGCCACGCATTTTATCGAGCCCACGGGATTATCCCCGGAGAATGTGAGCTCGGCGCTTGATTATGCTATAATAACTAAAGAAGTTTATACTCATCCGATTATCCAAAAAGCCAGCGTTATGCATCAGTATAAATTTGCCACGGTAAACACCAAAAAAGCTCATACCATAACCAATACGGATAAACTTTTAGGGGTAAGCAGTTTAGATATCACCGGCTCTAAAACCGGCTATCTTGACGAGGCCCAATATTGCTTGATGGCGCGGGCGAAAAATAAATCAGGCAGGCAAATAATCGCCGTAACCATGGGCGTAGACAGCCGGCAAAACAGTTTTGACCAGACCGAGCAATTATTAAAGTACGCCCTGAAGATGATAAAATAAAAAATAATAAATTATGATCAAATTATCAAATATCACGAAAATTTACCCGCCGGACATTAAAGCGCTCCATAAAGTAAATTTACATATTAAGCCCGGAGAATTCGTTTCCATCGTCGGGCAATCGGGCACAGGCAAAACCACTTTGGTTAAGCTTTTGATCAGCGAGGAAAAAGCCGATGAAGGAAAAATTGTTGTCGGCGGCTGGGATATTACCGATATCGGCCAAGCGGAAATTTCGGTTTTACGCCGGCAGATCGGGGTGGTTTTTCAGGATTTTAAATTATTGCATAAAAAAACGTTGTTTGAAAATGTCGCTTTCGCTCTCCAGGTTTGCGGCGAGCCGCAGCGCAAAATAAACAGCATCGTGCCTCAAGTTTTAAAAATCGTCGGGCTGGAGAATAAAATGCATCGCTATCCGCTGCAGATTTCCGGCGGCGAACAGCAGCGCGCCGTCATCGCCCGCGCCTTAGTGCATAGGCCGAAAATTCTTTTGGCCGACGAGCCGACCGGCAACCTTGATGCAATCAACGCCGATGAAATTATTGAAATTTTACAGAAAATCAATAAGTTCGGCACGACGGTTGTGCTCGTGACTCATAACCGAGAGGTGGTTAATAAATTGAGAAAAAGGGTAATTACCATAGAAAACGGATTAATCGTCGGCGACCAGGCGGTTGGAAAATATGTTTTATAGCATCCCACAAATCAACAAATCGGCTACGAATATCACGAATAATAAATTTAAGAATTTATATAGTATCTGTAGATTTGCGGGAAAATTAACATTGTATCAAAAATAAAAAATTTAATTTGTATGTTTTTACTGTCTTTTCTAAGAGTTATAAAATTCAGTTTTCAGGACATAGCCCGCAATATCTGGCTATCAATTATTACGGTGATAATTATCACCTTGGCTTTATTTTCCGTTAACTTGCTCTTGGCGGTTAAAATATTAACTTCGGCCACGGTCGGCGCGGTTAAGGAAAAAGTTGACATCAGCTTGTATTTAAAATCCGATGCCGCGGAAAATATTATTTTAGCTTTGCGTAGCCAGATTGAGAATCTTGATTCGGTTAAGGAAGTTAATTATGTCAATAAGCAATCCGCCATAGAAAGTTTCAGGGAAAAACATAAAAATGATCCGGAAATACTGCAGGCCTTATTGGAACTCGGTAAAAATCCGCTGTCGCCGAGCTTAATCATCAAGCCCAAAAATATTAATAATTACGATGAGCTGATTGTTGATTTGAATAAAATTGACAATGATATAATCGAGTCAAGAAATTTTGACGACCATAAGGCCATACTCGCGAAGATTAATAATATCGCCGAAAAAGCCAGCGAGGCCGGCCTATTTATCAGCTCGCTGTTTATTTTAATAACAATACTGGTGGTTTACAACGCGGTGCGCGTGGCCATTTTTACCCATAAGCGGGAAATCGGCATTATGAAGCTGGTGGGCGCTTCCACCTGGTTTATCCGCGCCCCTTATTTGATTTCCGGCATGATTTACGCCATGCTGGGAGTGATTATGATAATAATAATCATTTATCCTTTTTTAAGCCTGACTCGGCCTTATTTGGAAACATTTTTCTCCGGCTTTGAAGTTAATTTATTGGATTATTTTAATAATAATTTTTTGTTGATTTTCGGCTTGGAATTTTTGGCCGCGAGCCTGGTTAATGTTTTGGCCAGTTTAGTGGCGGTAGGGAAGTATTCTAAAGTTTAACAAATAAAAGCCTGATATAAAAAACAATTTTTTATATCAGGCTTTTTTTATTCAAATTTAATCCGCGCAATCTCCGGGTCGGCTAAAATTCTCATGGGCGGACCCCAGGTGCCGGCGCCCGAAGAAGTATAGACCGTGGTGGCGCCGGATTTTTTTAAGCCGTATTGAAAGCCGTCGTATAAGAAATACTCAATAATTTGTATGGGGAAAAGCTGGCCTTTATGGGCGTGGCCGCAAAGGACTAGCGAAACGCCGAATTTAGGCGCCACCTCCATTTTATCCGGCACATGCCTTAATAAAATACTGGGCTTATTTTTATCTATTTTCAGATTAGCTAAAATAGCTTCATAGTCGCTTTTGCTATAAGCGGATTTGTAATCAACGCCGATAATCTGCAAGCCGTTTATCTCCGCTAATTTATTATCTAAAACATTAATGCCGGCCTTGGTAATGGCATCAATGAATTTGGCGTTGTTGCCGAATTCTTCATGGTTGCCGGTAACAAAAAATTTACCCAGGGGCGTTTTTATGGTTGAAAAAAATTGCGCTAACCTGTCTAAGTCAACGTTGGCCTGGCCGTCGAAAAAATCTCCGCCGATCAGAAGCAGATCCGGCCGTAGATCGTCAATCTGCCTGGTAACGCGAGCCGCGAATTCATAATTATCAATCGCGCCTAAGTGCAAGTCGCTGATAAAAACCGCGGTTTTTCCCCGCCATTCGGCGGGCAGATTGGGCAGGGCGATATTTAATTCTCTTATTTTAATATTTTGCGCCGCTATAATGCCGTAGATTATTACCGCGGCCGCGGCTAAAAATAAGCCGATGATTAAGGTTTTTTCATTAAGGCTGAAAGAAAATAGTTTGCCTAAATATAAAATGAAATACGCTAACAGGCAAGCTAAAACGAGATAAAGCATAATACCGAACCAGCTGGCGCTGATAGTATAGCAAAGGCGGACGAAAATATTGGCAAAGCGGTTGATTAAGATTGAAGCCAAAATAAAACTAATAGGCAATAAAATAAAAATAATTTTTAAAGCATTTAAATAAATTTGTCCGGTGATATTAAAAAAATTGACCAAAGCTTGGAATAAAAAATAATGCGTTAAGAAAACGGCCGCTAAACTGGCGACGCCGGCCAGGATAAATATGTATATCATAAGCGATGGGTTATTGATTAATTTTAGTGGAAGTTATTCTCTCTTGGCTCGGGGACTTGGATTCGAACCAAGATAAACGGCTTCAAAGGCCGCTGTCTTACCATTGGACGATCCCCGAAAAAACATGACATTTATAAATCATAAGCAAAATCCCGAAAATTCGGGACTATTGTTATCATAAAATATTTTTTGCTTTTTGTAAACCCTGTTGGATATTTTTAGCTATTGTTAGCTTGGCCGCGGCAGATAGGCGTTTTTTATGGTTAAAGGCCCGACATGATTAAATATGCGCCGGGGTGTTGTTATGTTATGTTTTTTTTAGTATAATGATAGGGATAAATCAATTAAGAAAAAAATATGGCGGAAAGAATATTTACTCCTGGAGAGTTAAAAGAAATGCTAAAAGGCGCGCGGGAAAAAGAACGTGAAGAAGCTATTATAGCCGGCGATTTTATTCCTGATGATAACGGTAATTCGGAGCGGCCTGAAGATAAAACAGATTCAAAAAAACCGGTTATTAGAAAAAGTCAGCCGCCGGTGAAAAAGAGAAATGCCCCGGGCGATTTAAGCACTTGGCATGATAAATTTTAGTCATTAACTATCAATATGAAAATAAAAAAATATTTAATAAGCGGTTTGGTATTTGTAATCGCCGCCGCCGCGGCTTTGTCTGTTTATAATTATAATCCGAATATCGCCAAAGTTATCGCCGATACTTTGCGCCTTGACGATCAGGAAGCGACGATCAGGGCGATTAAAAAAGTTATGCCGGCCGTAGTGAATATTATCGTCATGGATAAGCAAATTACCGCTTCAATGAATTTAAGCGTCGGCGGGCAAATTCAAAGAAATGATATTGTGCAAAAAGGTTCGGGCACGGGATTTTTAATTTCGGCTGATGGTTTGATTTTAACCAATAAGCATGTAGTCGGCTCGGTCGACGAAAAAACCGCTGAATTTAGAATTATTTTAAATACGGGCAAGCAATATTACGCCCAGCTGATCGGCAAAGATCCGATCAACGATTTGGCGGTGCTGAAAATTTTTGATAAAAATTTGCCTTATGTGCAGTTAGGCGACAGCGATAAATTGCAGATCGGCTCCACGGTTATCGCTATCGGCAATGCTTTGGGGCGATATCAGAACAGCGCGACCAAAGGCATAGTCAGCGGGCTGGGCAGAAGCATCCAGGCCTCGGACCAGACCGGAACTAACGCCGAAGCTTTGGATAATGTCATCCAGACTGACGCGGAAATCAACCCGGGTAATTCCGGCGGGCCGCTAGTCGACCTGGAAGGCAATATTATCGGCATTAATGTGGCGCTTGATCAGGCCGGGTCGTCTGTCGGCTTTGCCATTCCGGTAAATGACGCCAAACCGGTCATAAAAAGCGCGCGTGAAATCGGGCGCATTGTCCGACCGCGGCTGGGCCTTAGATATGTTATGCTGACTCCGGAAATAGCCCAAGCCAATAAATTAGCTCTTAACAGCGGCGCTTGGATATCAATCAGCCAGGATGGAACGCCATCGGTTTTGCCTGATTCTCCGGCGGCTAAAGCCGGACTGAAGGAAGGCGATATAATTACGGAAATCAACGCCATTAAACTGCAGGGCCAGGCGACTTTGCTGTCGGTCGTGCAAAAGTATAAACCCGGGGATAAAATAGGCTTAAGAGTTTTTCGCGGCGGTAAATTTTTGGTTTTAGTCGCTATACTTGATGAATTTAGATGAATAATATAAAATATAAATTGTAACTTAATAGTTTGCGATTTTTTTATGATAGAAATAAAGAATTTAACGAAAAAATTCGGCCAGAATTCAGTTTTGGATGATATTAATTTTTCAGTCGCTAAAGGAGAAATTTTAGGTTTTTTAGGCCCGAACGGAGCCGGTAAAAGCACTACCATGAAGATTATTACTTCTTTTTGGGCGCCGACTTCCGGCCAAGTGCTGATTGACGGCTTGGATATGGCCAAGGATTCGCTGTCTGCCAGAAAAAAAATCGGCTATCTGCCGGAAACCGTGCCGCTTTACGAAGATATGAGAGTTTTTGAATATCTGAAATTTATCGCGGAAATTCGCGGGCTCGGCGAAGACGAGATTAAGGGCAG